>Ga0172365_10001123_pt1 | contig 19034 bp, 8 predicted proteins | sample LakKivSesite48cm_FD_114535 | JGI IMG/M metagenome (GOLD analysis project Ga0172365, IMG submission 114535) | Sediment microbial communities from Lake Kivu, Rwanda - Sediment site 48cm | ecosystem: Environmental > Aquatic > Freshwater > Lake > Sediment | place: Rwanda: Western Province, Lake Kivu... | reverse complement strand
GATAGCAGCCAGATTCACACCGGCAGCGCTGAAGTCGCTCAGCGGAATGTTCCACTCCTGCCAGGTAGCTATCTGAACCGCCTCAAGATCAGTATAGTTGACGACCTTGATGTGGCCGGCATTGTCTTCCAGCGCAACGTAAAGCTGCTCAGCGGCATTAGCAGCAGCACCATAGAAGTACAGCGTCAGTGCCTTAACGCTGTTTTTAGTCCAATCCTGTGTTGAGGGCCACTCCCGGAAGGTTTCTGAGTAACGGGTTTTTCCGCCTGCGCCGGTGTTGTCGTAACCTAACGGCATCGACTGGTAACTACCATTATGAGTAATAGTCTGCTCGGCATAAGGAGCCGCACTATTACCTACAGCCGAGCCGGTGCCGTTGCCAGCATATCCGGGCGGTGGTTGGGTGTATCCCCATCCATCCTTCCAGGTCTGGAAGATTCTGCTGCTAACATCGTCCGTGTAGTCCTCAAAGTCATCCACCACCTGGAAGTTGGCGGTAGTAAAGCTCCAGACGTTGCCTTTCCAGATATTGGCGGCATTTACCTCATCTATTCGCCAGTAGTAAGTGCTGTTCCAGGGCAATGGCGCTTCGGTTGGTACATAACTAGTAACATCAAGATTCTGCTGGCCTCGATAAATGCCTGTTGAGGCCGTAGTAGCATTTAACACTGCCGTAGCGTCTGTGCCGAAGTAGACGTTGTGCTTGGCAGCTTTTTCGCCCGCCGTCCAGCGAAGCGTTGGTGTCTGCTTAATATCTGTGGCAGCATTAGATGGACTTGGATTATAGGCTGCCAGCGGAAGCTGCAGCGCACCTGCTGGAACTATCTGACTGGTTATGGAAGTACTCATCCAGTACAGTTGTGCCACTGCATCGCCGCCATTCTCATAGAATTCCACCTTAATGCTATATAGCTGACCAGCGACAAGGTTAATAGGATCGCTGTAATGCATGGTTGCCGACTGATCAATCCAGCTATCAATGATCAGCACATCGTTCAGCCATGCCCTGATGCCGTCGTCACTATTGGTGGCAAACACATAAGTCTCAGAGTATGGTGCCTCCACAACGCCAACCCATCTGACTGAGAAGCCATCAGCATTGACCGACGCATCCGGCGAACCAGCACCCCAACTGAAGTTGATCGAAGGGTCTATACGGACTAGCACAGGAGCACCAGTCAAATCCATACTGTTGAAGTAGAATCCCCTAATGCCGGCGTTAGCACTTATGGTTGTAAAGCTCCAGACCACACCAGGAAACTTAGTGCCGCCGGAGTTGTACTCATCGATCCGCCAGTAGTAAGTAGTATCCAGCGCAAGGGTTCCAGGATTGTAGGTTAGCGCTGGCTGCTGGCTGCTTTTCAATGTGCCGCCCGTACCATTAGCAACATCAGCTTGATTTGTTCCGAAGTAGACGTCGCGCTTAATGCCGGTAGCGCCTGCAGACCAACTAAGCGTTGCATCGGTAGCGACCCATTTAGCGCCGTTAGCCGGGTTCGGGTTTTGTGCTGTTAAGGTGGCGGCGGTAAAGCTCCAGACATCGCCGGTGTGGATGGTGACACCATCGGCCTCAACCTCATCGATACGCCAGTAATAAGTCTCTCCCGGCGTAATGCTGCCAAGCCAATAGGCAGTCCAGGTCGTTCGGGTCTTGAACTCAGCCGTACCGGGCGTCGGATTAGTGCCGAAATATATATCGTGAAACGCCGCTGATTTTCCCGCTGTCCACTGAATGACCGGTGAGATTACCCCTTTGGCACCATTAGCCGGAGTGGGGTTGCGAGCCTTACGGAGCGGTTCGCCGCTCATCACAGTGCTTGCCCAGTTTTTAATGAACTCAGCACAGGTTAAACCTCTGTCATTTAGCCAGCCAGGAGGGCCATCACCAGCAGACTGGTTAATAAAAGCGATGTAACCGCCAGTGGTCGTGTTGACAAGAGCGACAGGATCGGCATAAGTGCCAGCCGCATTCTGTGCGAATACCGCGGCCACCTCCCAGGGTGCTACAACAGCACTGAGAGCAACTGGTCTATAAGTTATGCAAGAGTTACCGAGACTGGGTAGATACTGTTTGCCTGTCGGCGTCACCGTCATCATAGTATTATCAGCGCTTACGATTATCCCAGATGAAAGGTCAAGGATGTTCGCGGCGCCAGTTGGACCGTTATCAGCAGCAGCGCCCGGTCCTCCCCGCGTGCCACCTTCATACGTGCAATATGCAAACCAGTCGCCGACATTGATGATCATGTTTCCGCCATCGAGCCACTTTTCAGCACGCGAGCCATCCGGCTGAGTGTTCGCCAATCCGTAGAGGACACTCGGCGTACAACCGTTCAGCCAGATAATGTCCATTTTACCATCATTCGTTCTCGCATCTACCCATGCGCCAAACGCAGCAAGCTGGCTGTCATTGAACTGCTGGATATCCTTGAATATATATCCAGTCTGGTCAATTATCGTGGCAACATCGGCGTTCTGGTTAGCAACTTCATACCACCCGGGGTTCGGTGCTCCGACGTAGAACGCTATGTCGTAAGCCATAGCCGTCGTGCAAAATGCAAAAAAGAAGGTTAGATAAATCAACTTTTTACACATAATAATCCTCCCTCAAAAAACTTTACAATATTAGTGCTCCGGCAACACACCAAAGCAAAATGAGAATGAAAAGTTGAGAATTCTTCATCCTAAATTCAAAATTCTGGATTCCTTCTACCTCCTTCTCTAAAAACTCCAATTTTAGAGGTTGCATCAATTGAATGTACATTATGTGCGAGGCATAAGGCTCACCGTAGGCCTCTATACCTTACATAATACGACATTCTTGCTGAAAAACGTAACAACTACACAAATCAAGGATTGTGAAATCGCACATTCGACCAATCCTATTTATACCAAATTAGCTACTTTTACTTCAAGAAGAATTTTGCAGGATTTTCGGAACCTAAGGTGCATAAATTCTTCCGCAGAATTATTCGCCTGTGTGTAACTTTGCTTTGCGCAAGAATTTATGCGTAATCAGGCAGAAAACCTACCCACAATCAATTCTGCGGTAACCACCTTCCATCTTATCAACAATATCTCTGTGAAATCTGGTCAAGACTCAGCTTTTCGTTAGTTGCGTGCTGGGCATAGATTCTTCTTGGTACTTCGGGCCTCCCACGACAATTGTGTTGATTTGCCATCCATAACATTCGACCTCTGCAAAACTGGACATCGAACTGGATTAAGCCATTGTGTGAGCAGAAGACATGCCGGAGCGGTATATCACAAATGAGGTAGGCGCTTCGGAATACCGAATCTTTGAGCCTTTCAAAGGCTACGTCCTAACGCCCCAGGTTTTCTCAACCTCAAACCTGGCACTAGGACTGGTGCGCTGCCGCTCCGGCTGCTACAGTGTACCAGAAAAACGTAGGGAAACAAAAAGATTCTGCCAGGCAAAATGTTTTCGGCACGCGTGTCGTTCTGAGTTAGAACTCATAGGTAATACTCAGGCTTGTCCAGTATTCGTCCTGGGTATTGACTGAGTCATCCCAAGATGATTGAAAGTAAAAGCCCGGAGTAAATGCAAGATTTTTGCCGAGGTTGAAACACGTCGAGGCACCAAAGACAGCGTGCGACCAATCATGGTCTGCCCCATAAGCGCCATCATTGTAGATTGTCTCCGCAGACAAATGAAGAACTTGCTCTTTGGTTTCAGCAGGAAAGCCCCGGATAGTTAAGTCATAACAAAGCTGAAAGATGTGAAACCAGCCGCCGTAGTCTCTGACGTCTGAGGCATGCTCAGACGGCCATGTGCACACAACAGTGTAGCTTGGAACCAAGCCTCCCGGATGTATATTTTGCCAGGAAAGGTTTAAAGAAACTTCCTGCATATCCGCAGCTTCTCGTGGTTCATCAGGGTAGTAGTAATAGGTCCAGCCGATTGTGTAGTCCGTCTTGTAAGTTTTGCCTTCGAAGAGACTTTTGTTGTAATATAAGGTGTAATCTATTTCCTCATTATTCTCAAAACCGCTTGTATTGGCCCTTGACCACCAGACATTAAGGCCCCAGCCCGTTTCAGAAAGAGCAAGGTCAACACTTGGCTGGATTGCACTGTGATTGTTCGGGTAAGCATCGAAACCTCGCCATATATATCTACTCACGTAGGTGACATCGACAGTAGCATCCAACTTATTCTCTTCAGCTTTAGCGAGGCTCAGTCTGCTTAACGCGAGTATGGTAGCTAAAAAAACCGCTTTTGCCTTCATTTTGCATAGACTCCTTGATGGCGCCAAATTCTGTGGTCTGACACCGCTGAATGCGAACAGGTGCGCTTTGAACAACCTGGAAACCACAAGAATTTAGGTATTAAAAAAGCCCCCAATCTTTGAGAATTAGCAGGCCATTTACCTCTTCGGCTCTGCTTGGAGACTATATCGGCCTACACGGCTTCCAAACTAAATGAAAAATAAGTGAAGACCCTTCAAAATATCGCCGAAAAATCCATAAGAGTCATCTGGGCAGCAATTCATAAAACGGTGCAAATGAAACTGCCAAATGGGGGCGATTTGCGATTGTGGAAACCAATAAGGACAAAACGAATACCGGCAGAAAAACACACGGATACTTAAGACTACAAACGAAACTCGCTATCAGTTTTTCACTCGTGGCAATAATCGCCTCAGCACTGCTCACTTTTGCTCTCTATCTTACCGTTAAAACCAGATTACGGGAAGATATTCGTCACCGCCTCTATGATATTGTAAACATCGCGGCCTTGCAGGTGGATGGTGACGAACATGCAACCCTTGTCGATCCTGCCCAGGAAGGCAGCCACGCCTATATGCGTATTAAACGTGTCCTGCAAAACATCCGCGATAGGGAAAGCGATATCCGCTTTGTCTACACCTGGCGTCGAAACGCTAATGGACGACTCATCTTTGTTGTGGATGCCGAGACCGACCCTAACGAGATATCTCATTTAGGTGACATCTACGATAGTGCAGAGCCATCGATATTAGCGCAGCTTGCAACGCTTGACCATACTGCGGTGGATGAGAAAATTAATGCAGACCGGTGGGGCGTATGGCTTTCAGGCTATGCGCCGTTCTACAGATCCGATGGACGTATGGAGGGAATATTAGGCATCGATATCGCCGCTTCAAAGGTACTGTCATACGAGCGGCAATTCCTATGGGTTGCATTGGGCGTCTTTTGTGCGCCCATCCCATTGGTGATGGCGTTAGGATGGTTGTTCGGTCACAAATTGGCCGCTCCAATTGTCCGATTGACCGCTGGTAGCAAGCATATTGCTGACGGCGACCTGAGTCATAGGGTCTCCATTCAAAGCAATGACGAGATCGGCACTTTGGCCAAAACCTTCAATGAGATGACCCAGACATTACAAGAGTCGATTACTCGCCGTGACGAAGAAATCGTGAACCGAAAGAAAGCTGAGAGTGGCTTGGAAGCCTTAAATAGGGAATTGAAATTGACTATTCAAGAACTAACTGAGGCAAACCGTCAGCTTCAGGAGTTCGCTTCCATAGCATCGCACGAGTTAAAGGAGCCGCTCAGGGCGATAGGGACTTTAGCCAGCATGATAGCCCAGGATTACCGCGACAGGTTGGATGAAGAGGGGGAAAGAAGTCTGGAGATACTTGTCGGCAGGACAAAGCGAATGAGCAGTTTTATGGATGGTCTGGTAACGTACTCTAAACTCGGACGGGCTACTGAGAAAAATGAAGAGGTTAATCTGAACAACATTCTAAAAGAGGTAATCGCCCAACTGCATGCGCAGGAGAAAGATATTGAGGTAACTATAGAAAACGAACTACCCGTTGTAATGGGCGAAGAGACACATATCGTGCAAGTATTTCGCAATCTGCTGGATAATGCTGTTAAATATATGGACAAACCCAAAGGCCGAGTCAATGTTAGCTGTGTCGAAGACGACGGCTTTTGGAAATTCAGTGTTGCAGATAATGGTCCAGGTATCGAGGAGAGGTATTTTGAAAAGATCTTCAAAATCTTCCAAATATTGAGCACCCGTGATGTCCGTGAAAGCACAGGTATGGGGCTGGCAGTGGTGAGAAAAATTGTTGAGATGTATGGTGGTAGAGTGTGGGTACAATCCAAAACTGGAATTGGAAGCACTTTCTTTTTTAGCTTGCCAAAGGCAGAAATGGGATTTAAGGATCCGCCGCTCCCTCCATCCTCCATACTCCATCGTCCATCGCACGCCGGCTGATGACGGACGACAGATGAGGAACGAGGGGGATGCAACACTCCACTTTTCCACTTGCTTGTCGTTAATAAAGCCGCTATAGAATCCAAGGAAAATTTAACTGTTGCAGAAAGCTTTGGAGACTGCTAATTTCATGCTTGCCGGTGCGCGTCCCGCCCGAGGATCAGGAGTCGGGAATCGGCCTTCGCGCCATATATTACATCCTTGATAATTAAGGGCTGACCGCACAAAAGGGAGTTTTGCCCAATGGAACACTACATTTGTATTCATGGCCACTTTTATCAGCCGCCAAGAGAAAACCCGTGGCTGGAGGATGTCGAAGTCCAGGACTCTGCGTATCCGTATCACGACTGGAACGAGAAAATAACGTATGAGTGCTATAGGCAGAATGCGGCATCAAGAATACTGTGCCCAGATAAGAAGATTATCGATATAGTCAACAACTATCTGAAGATAAGTTTCGACTTCGGCCCCACTCTGCTTTCCTGGCTGCAAAGGCACGCCCCAGATGTCTATGAAAGCGTGATCGAGGCCGACAAAAAGAGCCGAGAGATGTTTTCGGGCCACGGAGCAGCAATTGCGCAGGCCTATAACCATATCATCATGCCACTTGCTAATATCCGAGACAAGTACACGCAGGTGATCTGGGGCATACGTGACTTCGAACATCGTTTTGGACGACTGCCCGAAGGCATGTGGCTGCCTGAAACCGCTGTAGATATGGAAACCCTCGGAGTCCTTGCCGAGCATGGGATTAAGTTTACAATTTTGGCGCCACATCAGGCCCAGCGCGTACGCCCAATCGGGGCAAACCAGTGGACTGATATCGATAGGAATAGGTTAGACACGACGAGACCTTACCTCTGTCGGCTCGCTTCCGGACGAGCGATAAACCTTTTTTTCTATCACGGTCCGATTGCCGGAGATGTCGCTGACGGGCGCATTTTGCAGAATGGCGAAGTTTTTGCCAAGAAGTTGGCTTCGATCTTTACTCAGAACAACGAAAAGTCTCAACTTGCACACATCGCTACGGACGGCGAAACCTACGGTCATCACCATCGCCACACTGATATGGCACTTGCCTATTGCCTTCACTACATCCAATCCAACAACCTGGCTAAGATTACAGTGTATGGTGAGTATTTGGAAAAATTTCCGCCTACTTATGAAGTCCAGATCAACGAGAATACCTCCTGGAGCTGTAGTCACGGCATCGAAAGATGGAGGGGCAACTGCGGCTGCTATTACGGCAGGTACCCTTCGGGGAAACAACAGTGGCGGGCACCTCTTCGAGAAGCTATGGACCGGCTGCGCGACCAGCTCGCTTCAGTTTATGAAAGTAAAGCCGCTCAGTACGTAGCCGACCCCTGGCAGCTAAGAAATACGTACATCGCGGTTATAAATGACAGGTCGATCGAAAACATCGAAAATTACCTGTCGAGCTCCACAGGCCGAGAACTCCCCTATGACGAAAAAGTAGCCGTCTTGAAGCTGCTCGAGATGCAAAGAAACACAATGTTGATGTATACAAGCTGCGGCTGGTTTTTCGACGATATATCCGGAATAGAAACGGTTCAGATAATGCAATATGCCTCTCGGGCAATCCAATTGGCAAAAGAAGTAGCTGGGCAGGATTTTGAGCCTGGATTCAGGGACATTCTGGAGAAAGCGCCGACCAATCTTAAAGAATTTGCCAATGGTAGACAAGTCTACGACGCCTTTGTTAAATCCAGCAGCATCGACCTGAACCGCGTGGGTGCACACCTGGCGCTCAGCTCCATTTTCGAGGAGTACACTGACAAGATAGACATCTACTGCTATTCGACAAACATCGAGTCATACGACCGCGTCTATGCAGGCGTTCAGACACTCGCTGTCGGCAGAGCAACCATTCAATCCAGTATTGTCCTGGAGAGACATCCGGTAGATTTCGCGGTGCTGCACTTCGGTGATCATAATTTAATCGCAAGCGTAAACGCCCGAATGCCAGACGACGCCTTTTCCAGCATGCAGGAAAGTCTAAAGAACGCATTTGGCAGAGGTGATACCACCGAGGTTATGCGCCTTATGAGTATCTCCTTCGGAGGAAACAATTATTCGCTCTGGCACTTGTTCAAAGACCAGCAGCGACGCATTCTCTATGAGTTGCTGGAAACAATATGGCAGGAGATAGAATCCTCTTTCAGACAGATTTACGAGCATAATTACACAATAATGAAGATAATGCGAGGAGTGAATATGCCTTTACCGAAGGCGCTTTCTGCTCCTGCCGAGTTCATCCTGAATCAGGACTTGCGCAGAGTCATACAGAATGATAAATCCGACCTCAAGAAACTGAAGAAACTCGCTGATGAAGCATCCAGATTATCACTGCAGCTTGACGATGCCGCCCTAAGATACGAAGCAGGTCACAAGATTAATAACCTTATGAGCAGGCTTAAGAATTCACCCGAAGACACTGCGCTTCTTGCATCAATAGAAGCAACCATAGGAACTTTGCTCACGGTGGTTCCAGAACTCGATCTGCAAACCGCTCAAAACGTCTTATTTGCTATCAGTGTGCAAACATATCCGCATGTCAGGGATAAAGCCAATTCAGGAGAAAAAACCGCTAAAAAATGGGTTGAAAGCTTCAGGAACTTGGCACAATACCTGGGCGTAAAAGTCGAATAACACTCCCAGCACGTAGCAAGCGTAAAATGTAAAGCTGAAAACGTAAAACTATGGAATTTGCAGGTTAAAGTTTTTAGCTTTTCACTTTAAGTCTTAAGTTTTTCCGAAGCAGGTTCTATTCTGCCCATCTGACCAACCGAGGGTGCAGGTCTTGCGAGATCTCGTTAGCCGGTTTTATGCGAACGTTTATATTCTGCACTCCGGACCCCTGCGCCACAAAAGAACAGCCGTAATGTGCCAATGTTCTCTCTCTTGACTGAAGCTGCATGGGAATGACTTTGAAGCCGTTTTGGTTATTAAGCATATAGAATAGCTCGATACTGAAAAGCTTAGGCTGAGCCTGGCCCAAATCGATTGTGCAGCTCACCTCGAGCTTGTCACCTTCCACGAGCCGATCTTTCTTATCTGCGTTGATGGCAACGGCTGTAAACTTGACGGTGTCCCAGGATGTCAGAATTTCTTGAGCCTGCTCTACGGCCTCTTTCAGGCATCGGGAATTGTCCTGTGATAGCGTTTCAAACTCTTTTTTAGATGGCACATAAAGCTTATCCACATAGCCCATGAGCACACGGTTCAAATTAAACTGCCGACAGACACTGCCAATGCTCTGCTTCATCATCTCGACCCACCGCCGCGGTATGCCAAACTCATCTCGATCATAAAACATCTGGGTTATTTCTTCTTCCAGCAAGTCGCAGATTTGATTAGCTTCGGCCATTTCCTGTAGTTCTATATGGCGGTAAGATTCACCGGCAGTTATTGCCCAGCCGTTCTTACCGTTGTAGCCTTCGGGCCACCAGCCGTCCAACACGCTCAGATTGAGCACTCCATTGATAGCCGCCTTCATACCCGACGTTCCGCTTGCCTCGTTTTCCCTCAGCGGGGTATTCAACCAGACATCTGCTCCCCAAACCAGATGCCTGGCGACATTCATATCGTAATTCTCAAGAAAGAGCACTTTGTCCTGAAGCTGGTAATCTTTGGCGAAATCCAGAATCTCTTTTATCATATCCTTGCCGACATTGTCTGCGGGATGAGCCTTGCCGGCAAAAATAAGCTGTACGGGCCTGGTGGTATCGGTAAGAATCTTTTTCAACCTCTCCTTGTCCTTAAGAATGAGGGTGGCGCGTTTATAGCGGGCAAAACGCCTGGCAAAAACAACGGTCAGATACTCAGGATTTAGTAATCGCGTGAGATTCGCAATTTTGGGCTGGGCATATCCTTTTGCAGCGAGGTCGTCGGCAAGTTTCCTGCGTATGAAGGTAGCCAGACTTTGCTTGTTTTTTCGATGCGCCTCCCAGATTCCCTCGTCCGGAATATCCGCAATCTTATTCCAGAACCGGTCATCCTGCGCGCAGTGTATGTAATCCGGGCCAATATGGCGATTAAACATATCGGTGAAAGGCTCGCTCAACCATGATATGTGCACGCCGTTCGTAATATAGTCTATGGGGATTTCTATCGTTGGTAACTCTGGGAAGAGACTTGCCCACATTTTACGCGATACGTCCCTGTGGAGTCTGGAAACACAATTTACGTACTTGGCAAACCTTATAGCAAAGGCAGGAAGCCAGAAGTCATCCTTTTTACCTTCGATAAATCCGTGCGCCGCAAGCTCATCAAAGGAAAGTCCCAACTGTTTAACGGTCGGCTCAAGGTACTTCTTGACCATTTCAGTTTTGAAGTGCTCATTTCCAGCTATAACAGGTGTGTGCGTAGTGAAAACGGTGGAGGCGCGTATTAACAATTTGGCCTCTTGGAAAGAGAATTTTTGCCCTATCATCAGTTCCTGCAGCCGGGCTATTACTAGAAATGCGGAATGTCCCTCATTTATGTGGAATATCTTGGGCTTTATGTTTAGCAGGTCCAGCGCCTTTATTCCTCCAAATCCGAGCACAAGCTCCTGCTGCAGGCGTTTATCTCTGTCTGCGACATATAGCTCATTCGTGATGTCTCTAAGGTCCGGAGGATTGTCTTCTATATCTGTGTCCAGTAAGATGAGCCTTGTTTTGCCCACATCTATTTGCCATAGCTTAATCTTGAGATCCCGGCCGAGTATCTGCATCTTCACGCACGCCTTATCATCGCCGGGGCACTTCAGTTCACGAATAGGAAGAAGGTGATTCTCAAACTCAACGAACAGCTCTTCTTGCTGTCTGTCCAGGTTGATTCGCTGCGTAAAGTAGCCGAACTTGTAGATCAAGCCGACACCCACTATTGGCACATCCAAGTCCGATGCGGCTTTTAAGAAGTCGCCGGATAAAATTCCCAACCCACCCCCATAGATGGGTACGCACTCGTGCAAACCGAATTCCATTGCAAAGTAAGCGACTATGTCACTTTCGCTGAGTTCACTGCCGCCTTCACTCGTGGCCCGTCGGTACTTCATATAATCTTGGAACTTTTCCCAGACTTTTTCCAACTCGAACAAAAAACCCTTGTCCCTGGAAAGTTCGCCGATGCGGTCCTCAGACAGGCTCAGCAGTAGTCTCAAAGGATTGTGATTGACTGCCCTAAATAGTTGCGAATCGATCCTGTAAAACAGATCAATTGCCTCGTAATTCCATGTACACCAAAGATTACGGGCCAGGATATATAGTCTGCTCAGGTTCTCAGGGTACTTGGGATAAACGAAGATATTCTTGAAAATCATGGTTTAGTTTCTCCGATCTTCTGCAACTGTTACCAATCCATTAGCAGCCTGAGCGTACCACACGAGCACAGGATACACAATGCAAAACTTAACAGAATCCTTCCTTGTTTTAATAAAAAATTCAGGACTATATAATGGTTTCCATTTAGTTTGAATCCTATAACTACTTCATTCCTGGCGTGGCAAGGGACACGACAAAAAGAATTCTCGCTCGTTGCCACACTTTCGCGAAATTGACTTGACTGCGAACGGGCTATATGTTATCATAATATAACTTTCATGGGGGACGACCCAAAACTTGAATTTCGCAAGTATGTCTTGAATGGAATGGAGGGCAATCATGGGAATACAAGCCTTGCCAGAAGGGTTCATTCTTGTCACTTTACCGCAGCAGCCACATCTAGGCTATGAACTGCAAAAGATCAATGAAATCGCCTCTAACGGATGCGACTGTGATGTGATCGTTGATTTGTCCTTTGCCCAGATACTAGCTTCTACGAGCATTTGCAACCTGTTGTTATTGAGAGACTTTCTGAGTGCATTTGGCCATAGGGTCATCCTGTGTAATGCTTCTCTACCAATCAAATGCCTCTTTATTCGCCTTGGCCTGGAAACGCTCTTTGAGTTCACCGATTACAGATCTGCAGCAATAGAAAGCATCGCACAGAATCGCCATAAGAACTGACTCTGCGCGGCTGCGTCACTGCTAAGGGACTATTAATAGGTCGAGTTTTTTCATTGATAAAGCACATCGACTGTTTATCGGTGCTAAGATTCGTCATTTCATTACGTTACCAGATCGGAATCATACATCACACCACAAATTAAGTTGATTTGCCTTGTTTTTTTGTCGATGAGAGATAAAGCTCTCGCTGCACCTTTATTGAGAAGGGTATAAATGAGAACAGTGGCAATAGCAAACCCAAAGAGTTATTGTGGGAAAACAACAACAGCGGTAAACCTTGCGGCTGCCCTCGCAAGAAAAGGGATGAGCGTATTGATAGTTGATCTTGATCCGCAAGCACACGCTACTTTTGAACTGAGCCATGATCCTGAGATTTTGAACAAAACCGTTTATCATTGTCTGGTTAATAAGCAAATATTAATCTCCAACGTAGCCATAAACACATACATTGAAGGACTAAAGCTGGCCCCAAGTAATACTTTATTGACAAATGCCGAGTTTGAACTGGCAGCCGCTCCCCACAAAGAGTTCATCTTAGCTGACCAGCTCGAACGAGTAAAGCACGAATATGAGATTTGTTTTATCGACTGTCCACCATCGCTTGGTCTGCTGACGCTCAATGCACTTGTTGCCAGCACTGATGTCATCGCGCCTGTCCAGCCGAATTACTATGCATTGGAAAACTCATTAGCAAGCTTAAAAAAGTTACTTGATACAGTAGAGCTTATCAGGAAGCATTTTAGTGATTGCCGCATACAAACACTGGGCCTATTGCTAAACTTCGTAGAAAACGCCACGTCACCAACTCAGGAAGTAGAACGACAGATAAAACAATACTTCGGCGATTTTGCGTTCCAAACAGTTATTCACAGGAGCATAGATTTAGCTGAAGCGATGAGTGCCGGTCAATCTATCTTGACTTATGCCCCCGAAAGCGCCGGGGCAGTCGATTACAGGGCATTGGCTGAGGAGTTATGTGATCCGAAGAGCCAAAAGAAGCACAGGTTATACAAAAAAAGGTCCGCGCCTTCACTGCCGGTTACAGCTCGACCTAAAAAATTTAGACCGGCTGCTGCACTAGTGAGTCTGGTAAAAATCTCACACCGAGTCTTTCATTTAAGAACTATGAAGAGGAAAGTTGGGCTTTTCTTAGGATTAGCAATTCTTGTGGCTATTACGGTTTCGATGATTACGGCCACGATCGTTAACCACCAGCCCGTAGCTGACCAGATCAGGGTGACCACACAGGTAGGCACGTCACTGCCAATTACCCTGACGGCTACCGACTTGGATGGGAATAAGCTTACCTATACCGTAATAGAGGGACCATCACACGGGAAACTAACTGGTGAACCACCTTGTCTGACTTATGAGCCAGCGCCAAACTATAATGGGCCGGACAGCTTTGCATATATGGTGAACGACGGCATCATAAACAGCACTCCAGCCAGGGTGTCTATCACAGTGATCCCGGTCAATAAGCCACTTGTTGCCGAACGTAACAACGCTACAGCTCAGCAAGACAAATCAGTAACGGTTGATGTACTGCAGAAGAGCTCCGACGCAGATAAGCATCCTCCTACGAATAACCGCCCGGTAATCACCTCTATTCAACCTCAGATAGCTACGTTGCCCATAGTAGATGGCTACGATGAAAAGAATCAGAGAATGCTGTCAGCGAAAAACGAAACTTGGGCTGTCCAGTCTAGAGACGGCAAATGCTGGGAAACGGACTCCGGCTTATGCACAGTGTATGACTTTTCGGATATGTTTATTCCGGCAGACGCCGTAATAGCATCTGTCAGCATTTACGTGCAACACTTCGAGCAAGAGCAATTCCCCTCCGGGAAACTGCAATGGAGCATAGGAACAGGCTGGCCGGCTAACCCGGTCGTTTGGGCATCAATAGATGCTCCAGTGCGGCAGGGTGAACAGAATAAAGCCATTGAGGGATGGAATGTTACAAGTTCTGTGAATACCGTTGAAAAAGTAAATTCGCTTCAGTTGCGAGTGAAGAACAATGATGTTATTGGCAAGAAAAAAACGCTGGTAGATTACATCTATGCAGAAGTTACATGGCGTTAAAGCAAAGAACACACACATACTGGGAGTCCCGACTCGCTCGGGATTGGCACAGGAAATGAACAATAGCAGAACAGCAAACAAGTAGCAAAGTCATATACAAGGAAATCTCGGCGCACTTCGCTGGTGTATTCATCAAAAAACAAACCCAGTTTGTATAGCCACAGAAAACACAAGTTATAGTTCAACAACGTCTATCAGGCCTACATCGATGTATTGCCCGCCGTTGGTCTGGTGGCAGTGAACAGCGATGAGGTTCTTGCCCGGCTTGAGCGCCTCGACTGCCCGACGACTGATCGGCACCAACTCGTACTCGGTGACGTAACCGCTGACGTTTGCGGCCCGCTGGCCATTAATATAGACCTCGGCATCCTCGTCGTGGAATAATGCGAGCTGCGGCTCGTTCCACTTCCTTTCGGGCAGAGTTATTTCACGACGAAGCCAGATATCGGAGGTGTTCCACCTGGTTCGGATCGTAGAGCCAGGAGGATCACCCGCACCAAAACCAGCCTTACCCTCTTTCCAGGAGGAGTCATTGAATCCCGGCTTGTACCAGTTCTCGTCGGGCTGCTCGGTCGTGTAACGCCAGGTCGCGGGTTCCTTCTCGGAGGTCGGCACCACCACAAAGGTCTTTGGCGGCGTGGGTAGCGGCGCCCACGGGCCGTTCGCCTTAGTCTTGTCCCGCTCAGCCCACTTCTTCCAGACATCCTTGTTGTAGAGCATCTTGATGAATAGGCCGCCGATCACCGGGCGTGAGTGCATCAGGGCCGCGTCAGGCTGATCGGTGAAGTAAAGGTCGGTCAGCCCCACCCGAACGGTCGCCTCGTTGAAGAATCTGTAAATCGGTGAGATGATTGCCTCAAAATCCTCCTGGTTATTAGTCAGGCACGCGGTCCAGAAGGCCCAGTCCGTCTTGCTCCAGAAGGCCATTCTCTGGTTGGGCGTATTACGGCCAGCTGCCTGCTTGCGGCCATCCAGCGGCAGGCCGTACTTGTCGAGGTTCTTGCGGTAGAAGGCCATTTCCTTCTTAATAGCGTCTTCGGGGAACAGGTTCATCTCCAGAATCTTGTCCCAGACCAAGTTGTACTTGGTGCTCCAGGTCCCTGGCTTATCGAAGGCCAGGCGGAAGTGATCACCATCATCTGCTTCCTTGACCCAGCGAAGCGCGAACTCCTTGGCTATCTTGGTGTACTCCTGTGCCGTCGCCTTGTCGCCCCTCATCGCGCAGAGCTTGCCGAACGCACCCAGAGCACAGATGGCCTTAGCCGACAGGTTGACGTTGTGTGCCAGGTGGCCGGCGAAATCGTCGGTGCAGAGTTGATTCTCGGGATCAAAGCCTTTGTTCTTAAGGTACTCAGCCCACTTAGTCAGCGTCGGCCAGTACTTGGCGGCGAAATCGACATTGCCTTCAACCTGGGCCACCGCCGCCACCAACAGGAGCATGTTGCCGGTCTCCTCGACCGGCATGCCACCATCGCTCTTCGCCCCACCGTAGGCCTGGCCGTTGGCCTTTGGCCAGGTGCCAACATCGTGTGGCGCGTTGGGCCACTTCCAGAGTGGTGAACTGGCGTATTCAAGCACGGGGATAAGCATAGCCTTGGATAGAGAGGGACTCACCAGCAGCGGAAGCGGGGACTGAGGATAGAAAACATCCACTGTGCCCATACAACCGTTGCTAGTGTTTTCTTTGCAGAAGAATAGTGGTTGGCCGTTATCGTCGACCACAACCTTGCTGGCCGCAAAAGACTGCCGGTAGGCCAGTGCACAAAGCTGGGCATATTTGGGGCCGCCGACCTCGTTGAGGTCAGCCATCAGTTCTCGGTTGAACTGCCGGCAGCGGTGCCGCAGGTCATCATATTCGGCGGCCGACTTCTTCAGCAGGTCCGCGATCTCGGCGCCGTCCTTTTTCCAGTAGGCCTTCAGATTCTTGTGGAAGAACTGGGCCGAATAGATGTCGTCGTAGGCCAGGATGAGCCATCGCGAGACGGGCTGCTCGGCCACCTTGTCCAGCTTGAACGTGACCGACAGTACTGGGGCATCCTTAGCTGGCTTCCCAGACTCGGTTGGGGCTGCCGCAGCAACTTCTTTCTCAATCGCCTGGCGGGCTGTATCACAAGGAGCAATCAGGATTTTGCCGCCCTGCCCCGCGGCCAGCGCAGCGAGCTGCGACTGTGGAACAGCGACGTACAAGTAGCCCCAGTCAATGCGGACCCCATCGCCCTTGCGGCGCAGCACCGGCTGCTCGACCGTGCCCACCTTCATCACATCCAGGTCGCCGATCTTCTCGCTCGCCCAGGTCACCTCCTGCGAAGTAGTGTTGACCACCAGCTCAGCGGTGTTGTCATAATAGACCGTCACCTCGTGCTCCTTGCCGTCAATGGAGTTAAGCCGCCAAGTCAAGTAGGTCACTGGCCTCGAAAAGATCATCAGGTCATCGGGAAGAAATGGCGTCATAAAGGAGAGACTCACACGCACTCCTTTGCCTTCAAATACATACCTCGTGGTAGTAGGCATAACTATCAGACGCCTTTGCTCAAGTGCCGGGATATCTTTAGGCTCATCGCCCATAATTCGGTAGGTCTGGTCATCGATTCGCACCATGCTGGTCAGCCGCTGAGGCGCCCGCGTCCAGTGGTTTGTGGGTGCATCGGTCAACTTGTCGGCCGGCGACCAGATACTGAAGTAGGGATCGCACGCTACCAGCGGCACAGACGGAGGGCGAAACGGATTTTTTGCTGAAGCAGCTAAGGTCGAATGGTTAAATGCGCTGGCGCCCGCCAAAACGACGCCGACAATCAAGGATTTTAGATGATTGTACATATCAGAACCCATCCCAATATTTATCCGCCATACGCCTGGCGGATTTATCTGAACTGACATTTACCATCTGTCACGTTTTGAAACACTTCTACATCTTTCAAGTCCAAACAATATCATATGTCTCCTCGAATTGCAACAAGCCTGGTAAGGTAAACTCTTGACTGGCCAGAGTCGCTGTGATAGGTTACTTGAAGACCGTTCTTCGTTTATCGGTTGTGCTACTCGTTTCGTCTGACGTTTTACCCCGATGAATCGGGGCAACCGTAATGAGCCACGCAACCGCTCGACGGCCGTTTATTCTTTGCTGGAGGTACTTAAAATGAAGTGGATGAAGCCCTTTTATCTATGTCTGGTGTCGGTGTTTATTACTGTGGGGTGCCAGTGGGAGCTAACCAAGCCAACTCAACCGGCCAAGTCATTCCACGATGCGGCTGCAGATGGCGACATTGCGCAGATCCAGTCATACATCAAGCAAGGCACAGATGTCAATGCCAAGGATCCCAATGGAAGGACCCCACTTCACTACGCCACTGAATACGGACACAAAGATGTGGCAGAACTGCTTATCGCCAGTGGTGCCAACGTAGATGCAAATGACATAAGGGATTGGACGCCTCTACATCTGGCAGCCTCTGCGGGCCAAAAGGAATTGGCAGAATTACTAATCGCCAAAGGCGCCAATGTCAATGCAAAGGACGCCAAGCAAAGGAATCCGCTGCACTACGCGGCTGAGCATGGCCAGATTGCTATAGCAGAGCTGCTTATCAGCAAGGGTGTTGGTGTCGACGTAAAAGATGAAGTGGGCCAAACGCCCCTGCACTGGGCAGCATTTGCGGGCCAGAAGGATATGGCTGAATTCTTGATTGCCAGAGGAGCCAACGTCAACGCAAAGCACGCGTACAATCTTACGCCTCTACACATGGCGGCCGGCACCGGCCAGATAGAGGTGGCTAAACTGCTCATCAGCAAGGGCGCCAAGATCAAGGCAGATCGCACTAATGAACGCACACCTCTGCACGTGGCGGCTGAGCGTGGCCAGAAAAACGTAGTTGAACTACTTCTCGCCTTAGGCGCAGATGTTAACGGCAAGGGTCCCTGGGGTTCTACTGCGCTACACCTGGCGCTCAATGGAGGGCACCGCTACACGGCGGAATTGCTCATTGCGGCCGGGGCAGACCTCAACGCACGCGATGCCCAGAACAATACGCCCCTGCATAGTGCGGCCACGACAGACCAGAAAGAAATCGCTCAAATCCTCATCTCCGAGGGTGTCGATATAGACGCGGAGAACAACTTCCAGCAAACGCCCCTTCTTGTGGCACTGGACCGCAGCTCCTGGGGGGTAGCAGACCTCCTTATCGCCAAGGGAGCTAACGTCACTGCAAAGGATAAAGCTGGATGGACGACGCTGCACTTCGCCACCGAGAGACATAACAAAGACATCCCCAAACTCCTTATTGCCAAGGGTGCCGATGTCAATGCGAAGGAGAATATAGGCCTGACGCCGCTCCACCTTGCCGCTGACGCCGGCGATAAAGATATGACAGAACTTCTTTTGGCTGCGGGGGCCCTGACCGACGTGATGGATGATTCGTTGCTGACGCCCTTGCACTATGCGGCCAGAGATGGCCACCTCGATATCGCCGAACTTATCATCGGCAAAGGTGCAGATGTGAACGCCACAGCCGGGGCCACCGGCTGGACAGCCCTACATTGGGCCAGCGTGCAAGGCCACAAGGATATTGTAGAACTGCTGTTGACCAAAGGTGCTGACGTGAATCTTAAAAACCAGAGAGGCCAGACGGCCATGTCACTGGCGAAAATGCAGCACCACAACGAAATTGTCGAACTGTTACGTAAGCACGGGGCCAAAGAAGAATGAACAGTCCGCCGAG
>Ga0172365_10001121_pt1 | contig 19093 bp, 16 predicted proteins | sample LakKivSesite48cm_FD_114535 | JGI IMG/M metagenome (GOLD analysis project Ga0172365, IMG submission 114535) | Sediment microbial communities from Lake Kivu, Rwanda - Sediment site 48cm | ecosystem: Environmental > Aquatic > Freshwater > Lake > Sediment | place: Rwanda: Western Province, Lake... | reverse complement strand
TTTTTATATTTTTTGCCTGAACCACAAGGGCAAAGTTCATTTCTGCCGATCTTACCTCGTCCACCATCACTATGCCAACCCGCAGCAGATGCAGCGTTTCTGGCGGGCGAAGGCGTGGCGGGCTGGTAGTTGACAGACCCTGTCTGATCTTGGGATCCAAATTCGCCAAATGTACCAGCTGCCTGTTGTTCAGTTGGTGCCTGATACATTAATCTTGCTCTAGTTTCAGCCTCAATTTCCTGAGGGACAATCCTCAAAACTACCTTAGAAATCTGGTCTTTAAGAATTTCCTTTAAATCATCAAATAATCTAAAACTTTCTTTTTTATATTCCAATAATGGATCTCTTTGACCATAGCCGCGCAGACTGACACTGGATCGCAGCTCATCCATCACTGTTAAATGTTCAATCCAAAGAGAATCAATGACTGAAAGATAAAGTTCACGCGATAAATTAAACCAACTAGATTCAAAATTATTTTTTCTTTCTTGAAGAATTGCTCGAGCTTTTTCAAAACTTAAATTAAATACCTCTTCATCATTGGTCTTGTTTTTAATTTCCTCTAAGATCTCTTCTCCCTCAGGGAAGATTTGAGATAACTCTTCTAGAGCCTTTTTCTTATCTTGAGAATAAAAAGCAGCTATAGAAAGTAAGAATTCTTTTAATAAATCAGTGATTTTAGCTTCCAGAATTTGAGGTCTGGCCAAAAGAATCTCTCTTCTTTCGCGATAAATTTTCTCTCTTTGTTTATTTAAAACATTATCAAATTCTAGGAGGTGTTTACGCAAATCAAAATTGTAAGCTTCAACCTTTTTTTGAGCTGATTCAATTCCTCTGGAAACCATTTTACTTTCAATTGGTTGATCTTCAGGAATTTTCAACATTGTCATCAAATTCTTAATCCTGTCGCCACCAAAAATGCGCATTAAATCATCTTCGAGCGAAACAAAAAAGATTGATTCACCTGGATCACCTTGACGGCCAGAACGACCACGCAACTGATTATCAATACGTCGAGATTCATGACGCTCAGTGCCAATAACACATAAACCTCCTAAATCTTTAATACTTTCTCCTAAAATAATATCAACGCCTCGACCAGCCATATTAGTAGCAATGGTCACTGCTCCATGCTGGCCAGCTTTGGCAATGATTTTAGCTTCCCTCTCATGATGTTTGGCATTTAAAACTTCATGTTTGACTCCTTCACGCTTGAGCATTCGAGAGAGTCTTTCTGATTTTTCTACAGATAAAGTACCCACTAGCATGGGCTGACCTTTTAAATTTCTTTCTTTGATTGCTGAAACTACGGCTTGGAATTTACTTTCTTCAGATTTATAAACTCTATCTGCTAAATCTTTTCTGATCATCTCCCGATGCGTGGGAATGCTCACTACTTCCAGATTGTAAATTTTGCGGAATTCTTCTGCTTCAGTTTGAGCTGTGCCAGTCATGCCAGCCACTTTCTGATAAAGCTTAAAATAATTCTGAAAAGATATGGTGGCTAGGGTTAAACTTTCTCGTTTAATTTTCACTCCTTCTTTAGCTTCAATGGCTTGATGTAATCCTTCAGAATAGCGACGATCTGGCATCGATCTGCCAGTAAATTCATCAACAATTATTACTTGGCCTTCTTTAACAATGTAATCTTTATTTCTTTGGTATAAGGCTTTGGCTTGAAGAGCTTCTTGCAGAAAATGAAGCATTGAAGCTCCACCATATTTCTTGGTTTCCAAAGGGTCATAAAGATTTTTCACACCCAATTGTTTTTCTAGCCGACTCATGCCTGCCTCTGTCAAGCCCACTCCCCGTTCCTTTTCATCGATTGTATAGTCTTCATTTTCTTTTAGGCCTTTAACTAAATTAGCGAAAAAGACATATAAATCTTCAGCCTCTTCAGCAGGAGCGGAAATAATTAAGGGGGTCCTTGCTTCATCAATTAAAACTGAGTCCACCTCATCAATAATGGCATAGTAGAGAGGTCTTTGGACAATCTCATTTTTTCTCCGTGCCATATTGTCGCGTAAATAATCAAACCCAAATTCATTGTTGGTGCCATAAGTAATATCACAGTCATAAACTTCTTGCCGTGTTGCTGGACGCAGATGTTCAACATCAACGAAAACTACTCCCTCTTCTTCCATTTTTTCTTCTCCATAAAAAGGATCAAAAATAAAAGCCCCACCTTGTTGTTGAATGACTCCAACCGAAAGCCCTAAAAAATTATAAATTGGACCCATCCAGGAAGCATCACGACGAGCCAAATAATCATTAACTGTTACTAAATGTGCACCTTTACCTTCCAAAGCACTTAGAGTTAAAGACAAAGTGGCAGCTAAAGTTTTACCTTCACCAGTTTTCATCTCAGCGATATTGCCTTCAAAAAGTACAATCCCGCCCATTAACTGTTCATCAAAATGACGCTGAGATATAGTGCGTTTAGCTGCTTCTCTAACTAAAGCAAAAACTTCTGGCAAAAAATCAGCTGCGTTCTTTCCTCCGCCAGCTGGCGGATTAATTTCATCCTTGATTTTTTTTATTCGTTGAGGAAACTCTTCATCGGCTAGCCGAGAAATTTCTGCTTCGCGAGCATTAATTGCTGCTATTCTATCTTTTAAACCAGCAATGATTTTATTGCCAGACCATCGTTGGTAAAAATCAAAAATACCCATGATAAATCAATTATCATTTATCAATTGGTAATTTTCAAGATTTATTTTAGTCTCTTACAAAAACTTATTTTAAATTCTTGACATCAAAATAGTTTTCTGCCAATATGTTCTATTAATTAACATTAAATATGATGGTCTCAAACCAAGCCAAAATTATCTTAACTAAAGATGGTTTTTTTAAGATTAAAACAAAACTTAAGAGTCTTGAGGAAGTAGAAAGAAAAAAAGTAGCTGATGATATGCGCGATGCCCAATCTTTTGGTGATATTGCAGAAAATTCAGAATTTGAAGAAGCAAGAACCCGTCAAGAATTATTAGAGCAAGAAATTGCTGAACTTAAACATATACTTTCTCAAGCAATAATCGTTTCTCCTCAGAATTCTAGGGGTAAAATTACTATTGGTTCAAAGGTCAAAGTGAGAACTGATCATAAAACCGAAGTCTATGAAATTGTTGGCGATCGTGAAGCCAATCCACAAGAATATAAAATTTCTTATCGTTCTCCTTGGGGCCAAGCCATGTTAGGTAAAGCTAAAGGCGAAAAAGTTGAAGTCTTTACTCCTCGTGGTCCCAAAATCCTCCACATCTTGGAAATCTCATAAATTATAAATCCGAAATCCCAATATCGAAATCCGAAACAATTTTTCAATTTCAAATTTCCTGATATTTTAAACATTAGAATTTTAATATTCGAATTTGTTTAGAAATTCGTGCTTAAAATTTAGAATTTTTTAGAGACCAAACTAAATAAAAATTGAAAAAGATCAAGTTTTCTCTTATACTATTATTAAATTGCTACCATGTGGTCACAAAAAATTGCGAAAGATTTAATTAAAAAAAATCGGCCCAAGGCCGACCAGCCTAGGGCTGGGAAAAAAATATACAACATTACCACTGGGATTTCACCGTCTGGACCTTTTCATATCGGTCATCTACGCGAGGTTTTAACTTCAGACATTGTTGCTTGGTCTATCAAAAACCTGAAAAGAAAAGTTCAAATCCATTTTATTCTCGACGATTTTGATCATTTAAGAAAAGTTTATCCATTCTTAGAGCCAAGATTTGAAAAATATGTTGGTAAACCTCTTTATTTGATTCCTTCCCCGGGAAAAAACCAATCTTATTCTGAATATTTCTCTATTCCATTTTTGAAAGTCCTTAAAAATTTAGGTCTTGATTTTAAAATTTACAAGGCCCACGAGCTTTATCAAAAAGGGTTGTTTAATCAATATATTGAAATTTGTCTTGAAAAAAGAAAAGAAATTGCTGATATTCTGAAAAAAGTGGCTGGTACTAAAGTGGCTAAAGATTTTTATCCCTTTAGACCACTCTGCCCTAAGTGCCAAAGTTTAACTAAAACAAAAATCTTAGGCGTTGATACTAACAAAAAAGAAATGGCAATTTCTTGCGAGTGCGGATTTAGAGGCAAGATTAACTATTTAAATGGCGGCGGCAAGCTCATCTGGCGCCTACATTGGCCAGCTTGGTGGCAAGTATTTAGAACTGATGCTGAAGCTTATGGCAAAGAACATGGAACAGTCGGCGGCTCATATGATACTGGAAAAGAAATCGTAGAGAAAATTTTTAAGAAAAAAGCGCCTCTTGGTATTCCTTATGACTTAATCTATTTAAAAGGATTCAAAGGCAAAATGTCATCATCTCTGGGGAATTTAATCACTGCTGACCTTTTAGTTAAAACCTTGCCCAATGAGCTCGTTAAATATTTTATCCTAAGGGTTTTGCCCCAAAAGCCGATTTTCTTTGATCCCAAAGATGCCATCAGATTCTCTGAAGAAATTGCTGCTGATCTAAAGCGACTAAACCATAAAAAACTTTCTCCTGAAAAAATCTTACTTTTACAATATATTTTCCAAACTAAAGACCTCAAAAAAGCAAAAATAATCCCGTGGGAGTATTTTTTATTGATCATTCAATTAGCTAAAAATGACCCTAAAGAAGTGGAGAAATTACTCAAAAAAAGTGATCATTTCTTGAGTACAAAAACAATTAAAAACTTAGTACCAAAAGCAGAAAATTGGCTCAAAGAATTTGCTAGTGATGATCTGATTCTAAAAGTGAATTCTCGACCGAGCAAGATAAAACTTGAAGCAAAAGAAAAAATATTCCTTACGAATCTCAGTAATAAACTTAAAAAAAAGACCTACTCTTCTGAAGAATTACAAAATCTTATCTTTGATCTAATAAAACAAAGCAAACTCCCATCTCAACAAGGATTTAGTTTAATTTATCGTTTAACAATCAATAAAAACTCTGGTCCTAAAGCTGGCCTTTTAATCAATCTGATTGGTCAAAAACAATTCATAAATCTGATTGAGCCTTCAATAAAGTAATATTTAGATTTCCTTTTGTCTAGCACTTGCTTGCCAAACATTATCCATTAAATAAGCTATAGTCAAGGGCCCTATTCCACCTGGGACAGGGGCAACCATTTGAGCTTTGGGATAGGCTTTTTTTTCAATGTCGCCAATAAGTTTACCTTCCACGTCAGACGTACCAACATCAATTAAAGCCAAAACATCATCTATTTTATTTGCTTTGATTAAATTGGGTTTACCCACACAAGAAATAATAATTTCATTTTTTTTGAGCAACAATTTTAGGACCTTAGGACTTAAAGCAGTCACAATTTTCTGATTTTCTCGAGATAAAAAATGATATATTTTTTTACCCACAAATTCTCCCTGCCCAACAATTAGAATTCTCTTTTCTTGCCACAAAGGAATTTCTTTTAAAACTCTTTTCACTGCTCGGGCTACTGGTGGCACAAAAAATTTGCTATAAAACCCATCAACATCTTTTAAATCATTCAAAAGATAAACCACTTCTTGACCAATATTTTTAGGTAAAGGTAGCTGCAAAACAATACCTGTTATTTTAGGATCTTTATTCAATCTAATAATCTCTTTTTCTAAACCACTCTGGCTTTTGGGATACGGGATAAGATCGATTTTGATTTTAGCTTTTTTTGCTCCTTTTTCTTTGGCTTTAATATATTTTTGACCGATCGAATCGTTTCGATTAAAAAATATGACTAGAATTGGCCTATCTCTAAAAGTCCCTAAATTTGAGTAGATTTCTTTTTCAGCAATCTCTGTGCCTGAAATTATTTTAGACATAAATGATCTTAATTTTATCTATTATTTTGCCAATATTCCAAAATTTCTTTGGCTGTAGGTTCAGCTGAATAATACCCCTCTCCACCATGTTCAAACATTACGGTAACCACTATTTCTGGATTATCATAAGGGGTAAAAACAGTAAACCAACCATAAGGTTCACCTCCTAGCGGATCTTCAGCTGTACCAGTTTTAGCAGCTGAAGAAACATTCAGAGATTTTAATTGATGAGCGGAACCTGAAAGAACTGCTTGCTGCATTCCTTGTCGTACAATTTCTAAATTATTCTCTGAAACAGGGATTTTTTCACCTTTAGAAGCAAGCTTTTTCTTAGTTTTTGAAGCATTATCGATAATTTCCTGCACTAAATGGGGTTCAAATAGAGTTCCTCGATTAGCAATGGCCATAGTATAACGCGCTACTTGCAAAGGAGTAACTAGAAAATCGCCTTGACCGATTGACAAATGGTAAGTATCGCCTAAATACCATGGTTCATGCTTATTATTTTCTTTCCATTCTGGCGTAGGGACTAAACCTGCTTCTTCACCAGGTAAATCAATATTAGTCTTTCTGCCTAAACCAAAAATATTTAAATATTTATCTAATCTTTCAATTCCTAATCCAGGAAAACCACCATAACCACCACCAACCGTATAGAAAAAAACATTACAAGATTCAGCTAAAGCTTTGTAAACATTAGTCAATCCGTGAACTGCGTTATCTTTATAATAATAAATGATTGAAGGGTCATATTGATTAATTACCTTTAAAAAACCCTGACAATCAAAAGTGGTTGTCGCATTAATTAAGCCTTCTTGTAAACCAGCTGAAGCTATCACTGGTTTGATAGTTGAACCTGAAGGGTAAAGTCCAGAAATTACTCGGTTAAACAAAGGCTGATCTTGAGATTGAAGTATTTGGTTTAAGTCTTCCTTGGGTGCAATAAAAAGATTATTATCATAATCAGGTAAAGATACCAGAGACAATATGCCACCATTTCTGGGGTCAAGAATCACCGCTGCCCCTTTAGTTATATTTCTTCCGGCTAAATTACGAGCCAAGATTTCTTTAGTTTCTTGCTGCAATTTGTAATCAAGAGTTAATTTTAGATTACTTCCTGCTTGGGGGTCGATTCTCGCCAAAGTTTTCTTGGTTTTACCCAAAGCATCAACTTCTACCTCTTTAGCACCTGGTGTTCCTCGCAGTTCTGACTCGTATTGCTTTTCTAACCCAGCTTTACCGATCCATTCGAATAGTAGATAGTTATTTTTTCTGTACGTTTCCCATTCTGTATCATTAATCTTTCCTAAATAACCCAAGATATGAGATAAATCTGGAGCATAAGTTCTTTTTTCTCTTTGTTCTAAAGCAAATCCAGCAAAGGCAGCATATTTTTCTTTAAAAACCAAGGCATCAGCCTGGCTAATTTCTAACGGGAAAGTTAATTCATCTTGTATTTTTAAAGCAATGGCTTTTTCAACGTCGGTTTTGACATCAATTTTTAAATCGTTGACAAAAATTTGATAAAGCTTTCCCCTTTCCTTTTTATCTTGAGGTAAATCAATAGGTAAAATTATTAAATTAAAAGCTGCTTGATTATAAGCAAGTTTTTTTCCATTACGGTCCACTATTATTCCTCTGGAGGGGGTGATATAAATCCTTCGCAATTTATTACCTGAGGCTAAGTTTTGGTAATAATTGGTATTTAAAATCTGCAAATTAAAAGTCCGGAAGATTAAACCCAAAAAAATTATAGCCAAAATAGAAAGAATTAAGCCTAAATTTACTTTTTTATTATTAGCGGGCCAAATACTTTCTGGTTCATTGTAATATTCCTCTTGAGAAGAAAAAAGATCATTCATTTTAAAATTGATTATTCATTTCAAAACCCAATTATAGGCGATTTTTCAAGACTAATAAAACTATGATTAATTAAAAAAGTTTTAATTTTAGAAAAGAGAACAAATATTATTATAGCAAAAATTTCTGCCACAAGAATTTCTTTTAAAATGAATAAAAAAACAAAACTAATCCGAGCCACTAGCAAATAGATCAGAATAAAAATTGTCTGCCAAAGCAAAAACCATAAAGAAAAGGTAAATAGAGTCCATTCTCTTAAAAAAGAGTTAAGCAACCATTTAGAAAAAAGAAAAAGAAGTGAAGAAAAAATAAAGAAAAAACCAAAAGGTAAACTTGAAGCTAAATCTAAGACAAAACTAGAGATTAAAAAGAAATAAACCTCTCTGCTTCCAAAACCCAAGAAAATTAGAATTATCAATCCCCAGAGAAAAAAGTAGGGCGCAAGATAGATTTGAAAAGAAAAAAAAATGAAGAAGATTAAGAGATAAAAAAATATCTTTCTTATTTCCATATCAATTCATTACTACAAATAAAATTTCTAAATTATCAAAATCAATCAAGGGTTCGACTAGAAATTTCTGAAAAACTTCCGATGGCGAAGAAGTTTTTTTGATTATTTTACCCACAATCAAATGGGGTGGTAAAACTCCGCCTAAACCCGATGTTAAGACTAAATCATTTTCTTTGATAGAAAAATTCGCCGGCACTTCTTCTAGAGTCATTCCTGTCTCCAAATATCCTTGCGCTACTCCCCTGGCTTGCGGAGTAGATGAGAAATAAACATTGGCTGCCAATTTTTGGCTCAAGATTGTTTCAACGATCGATTCTTTGGGATAAACTTCGACTATTTTTCCCACTAAGTATTTCCCCCAAATTACTGCTTTGTTAAGTTGGATATTATCATTTTTGCCTTTGTTAATGAGAAAATAATTTCTGCCACCTTCGGAAAAATAACCTTTTATTTCTGCGGGTTGAATTTCCAGTGTAGGAAAAAATTTTTCTGTTTCTTGCCAATTGACACAAAGATTTAATTTCTGAGTCAATTCTTCTTTTGCTTGTAAAAGTTTTAAATTATCTTCTTTCAAAGATAAATTTTCTTTTTTTATTTCTCCTATTTTAAGAATATCACTGATTTTAGTTAGACCTAAATATAAATTAGAAAAATATCGAATAGGCGCATAGGTAAAATTTAACAAAGATATCTTGAAATTATTGGCTAAAGAAAAATTTGGTGTAGCTGCCTCAATGAACCAAAATAGAATAAATATAGAGAAACCAATAAAAAGAATTCTTTTGAACTTTGAATCAAGCATAAAGAAAATTAAAAATGCAAAATGCAAAATGCAAAATTAAGGATCTTTTATCTTTGTCCCTTTTATTCTCATTCTTTATTCTCATTCTTTATTTTTACCTGATCTCCGATGGCAAAAGTACTTCTTTTAGATCCTTCAAAGATTCCAAAACGATTCCGCAGCCTCTGACAACACAACCCATAGGATCATCGACCACATAAACTCTAGTACCTGTAGCTTTGCCAATTAATTTGTCTAAACCTTTCATTAAAGCTCCGCCACCAGCAAGTAAAATGCCATGTTTCATGACATCAGCTACTAATTCTGGGGGGCTTTCTTCAAGAGTTGATTTAATGGCATAAATGATTGCTAAGAGACTCTTGGACATTGCTTCTCTGACCTGATCTGAATTTATAATTAATTCTTTTGGCAAACCAGAAACCATATCTCTGCCGCGGATTGCCATTTCTTCTATTTTTCCTTGAGATATCGCACTGCCAATAGAAATTTTGACTTCTTCAGCTGTACGTTCACCAATTAATAAATTCATTTTTTCTCTAGCATAATCAATAATATCCTGATTCATCTCGTCTCCGGCAATACGCAAAGATCTTGAAGCGACAATGCCGCCCATGGAAATAATAGCCACTTCAGTTGTGCCGCCGCCGATATCAACAATCATTGATCCTTCTGGATTTTGGACTGGCATTCTAGCGCCAATAGCCGCAGCCATTGGCTCTTCAATTAAATAAACCTCTCTGGCCCCAGCATTAATTGCTGCTTCTTCTACTGCCCTTCTTTCAACTTCGGTTACCCCATAAGGAATCCCAATTACTACCCTAGGTCTGGAAAATAAAGCAAAATTTTTATAATGAACTTTTTTAATAAAATATGAGAGCATTTGCTCTGTGGTTTCATAATCAGAAATTACACCATCAATTAACGGCCTAATTGCAACAATATAACTTGGGGTTTTGCCGACCATTTTTTTGGCTTCATCACCAATAGCCAAAATTTGTTTGGTCTTTAAATTAATGGCAACGACCGAGGATTCTTTAATTACTATGCCCTTGCCTTTAACGTAAATTAAAGTATTGCAAGTACCTAAATCTACCCCTATAGCATGGGAAAAATGACCTAAGATATTCTCTAACATCCCCTCAAATTTATAGGAATCTCTGTAAACTGTCAAACCCCTCTCCATATCTATAAAAAACAGGATGGTGAGAGAGTCAAACGCTACCCCAAATCTGTTGTTGCAGTTGATTATGCTCTTCTAAAGTTTCACTGAAAAAAAGTTTGCCGGATTTATCAGAAAGAAAATAGTAATAATTTGAAACTTTAGGATGCATAACAGCATCGAGAGATTCAAGACTGGGATTACAAATTGGCGTTGGCACCAAACCTTTCTTTTTATAGGTGTTATAAGGTGAATCAATAGCAATATCTGAATCGCTTAGTCTGCCTTTCTTTTCTGGCAATAAATAATTAATTGAAGCACAGGACTGCAAAAAATCAGAATTTTTTAGACGAGCCAAAAATATCCCAGCTACTAATTGTCGATCAGTTTTAGTCTTAGCTTCCTGCTCGACCAAGGAAGCTAGGGTTATCGCTTCATAATTATTTTTTAAAGGCTCAGGAAGTTTCGAGTTAAAGAATGGCAAGGCTTTTTCTTGAAAATTGGCTACCATTTTAGCCACTAATTTCTCTGCTGAATCACCTTTATTTAAAAAATAGGTATCACCTAAAAAAATCCCTTCCAAATCATCATTTCTCAATTGAGGTAAAACTGAAATTAATCCTTCGGAAAGTTTAGTTTTATAGCTCTCAACTGCTTTTTCAAAATCTCCCGTCTTAAAGCCATAATCTTTGTAATGCTCACTCAAATAAACATCAGTTTCAGAAATTTTCATTCCTTCAGGAATAGTGACTTTAAAAATTAAGACCTTGCCTAAAACTAAAATGTCTAAAATCTCTGGGATAGATAAATCACTACTAATTAAATAATTTCCTGGTTTAATTTGTTTATCTTTTTGAGATAAAAAAGCATAAATTCTAAAAGCTAAACTGGAACGAATTAATTTCTTTTCAGCCAGCAATTCTGCTGTCTCCTCATCACCTGTATTTTCAGGAATTTTGATTTCTTCTACTTTAGATGTATAAATAGGTCTTAAATTATATTTATACCAAACAATAGTCAAAAGAATCAGAATTATCGGCAAAATAAGATAAATTATCTTTTTCATAATTAGATTATTTTAGCAAACCAAAAATATAAAAGTAAGTAAAAATAAATTTATTCTGCAGGTTTGATTTCAATTTTTATCTGCGAATTGCGATGAGGAATTTTCTTTAAAAATGTCGGGAAAAATGTAATCTCACTTTTTTCTATTTCTTCAAAAGAATCTAAATATTTAATGGCTTCATCACGGGATCTAGAATAAAGATTACTTTTCAAAACATCTAAATTAAGCTTGGCTATTAAAACTAGATTGGTAGTAAGTGATAAACTTAATTTTTTATTGACTAAATCTGCTTGTTTTCCTTTAATATCAATTTGACTAAAAGAAGTGCTTGCCAAATCTTTATTGGGATCGATTGAAGATAAAGCTGATTCCCGTAGCTTCGTCTTGAGATCTTGATCTTTATAGGCAAATAAAACTAAATGGAGTTTAATTTTAGCATTGACCGCATTGGCTTCTGAGTCTATGGCTGGATCACAAGTCGCGGATCTTTCATCTTCAATAATAAAATCATCTCTCTTAATCAAGGTCTTATTATTTTTTAGATCTGAATTAATTTCTTTTAAAAGTTGCTTTTTTAAATCTTCTTTGAGTGAATTTTTGAGATTATTACAATCAGCTTCAGTTACTACCCTGACAGTTTTTTTATAGCCACCAGTCATTGGTGCTTTACTTTCGCCATAGATTTTAGCTTGTTTGGCTTGAGGCAGTCCAGGAATAACAAATTTATCTGGAGCAATGTTATATTCTGCACCCACTTCTTCAGCTACTACTTCCACCTCTATGCTACCCGCTACCACTTGTCCTTGTTGGATTGTTGTTCCAGGAACAGTGACGGCAGAAGGGATACGAAAAACTTTGGAGGTTGATAATGATTGAAATCTAGTCTGAGCCACCAGATCTTGAGGTGTCGAATCCCAATAATTATAAATAGTAATTTTCCCTTTAGCACTATCACCTATCTCTTTGCTACCTGTGGTCACGGCTTGGCCAGTTTTCTCTTTTTCTGCTTCAAAAATTTCTGCCTTGACTTCATTTAAAGTAGGGTTGGCGGCCAGGGTTATTTTCAAATCCTTATTTTTAGTCTCAGTCTTTAAGTAAAGAGTAATTTTAGCATAAGGCAAATAAAGATACACCACTGTACCTAAAAGAGCTAAGGCTATGGCAGAGGCGCCAATGATAAACCATTTAGATTTAGCAAAATTGAAAGTGAAAATTTTGCGCTTAGGTTTGGTTACAGGCGTTTCCGGCATTTCTTCTTCTGGTGCCATTTCTCTGATTGGCTCTTCTATTACGCGAGCTTGATCTAAAGATTTTCTGGCAAATTCTTCTTGAGGTAAACCAATTTTTTCAGGCATCATTCCTTCTTTGGCTTGAGCCACAGAACTAAATACTTTGAACCCAGCTTTGCGAGCTAGATTAGAACCAGCCTCATCAGAAGTAACGATTACCACTTTTTTGCCAAATTTTTTTGCTTCACGTTTCAAGAGCTTCAAATTAATCACGCTGTGAATTAAAACTGCATCTTTGGGCACAACAAAAATTATCCTCTTGGCTTTAGCCTCTTCTAAACGGCTAATAGCAGATGGTATTTCCTCATCTGGTTCTAAATAAACGATATCTTTTTCTTTGTCCATATTTAAGTTCTTAGGGCTTTAACAGCTTGATTTAAAACTTCATCTAAGACAGATTCTTCGCCAATCAGTTCCAGCGATAAAGAAGCAAGCGAAGCTGGGGTAATATCTTCAGGAGCAGAAAGTTTAGCAGTTTTATCAATGACAGAAGCGACATTTTTCAATGAAGAAAATTCTACTTTTGGTTCTCGAGCAAAAGGGAGACCTTTACGCCATTCGCCTTTGGATAAAATCTCCTTGATTTCCGGCAAAAGCGAACCACCACCACAAAGATAAATTCTTGAAGGCAAAAGTTCCCCCTCAGTAAATTCTTCTAAAGCTAAGTTTAAACCCTCGCTCCAAACTTCCACATCTCGTGCTAAAGCAATTTTTACTTTTTCCCTTAAATCTTTAGAAAGATTACCAGCTGAATATTTTAATTTTACTTTTTCTGCTTCAGTAAAAGATAAAGACAATTCTTGAGCTAGACGATTAGTAAAAGCCCGGCCTCCCAAAGCAAACATTTTTGTGCCTTCAACCCCGCCTTTTCTCACCACTGCTACGTCAGTTGTGCCGCCGCCGATATCAATGAAAATCGCAGAAAAATCTCCTTCTTCCACAAAGGCTCGGGCTACAGAATATGGCTCAACTGCAATGGAAAGAATATCTAAACCTAATTCATCAGCAATCGTCTGTAAAGCTCCCAAATGCACCAATGGCGCAAAGGCATTAAAAACCCCGACCATCACTTCTTTTCCCTTAAAACCAATGGGATTATTGACTTTGTAGCCATCAATTTTCACTACCACTATGGCTGAATTAACCAATTTTACTTCCACTGAGGAATAGCCTGTTTCTTCAGCCAACATCTCTCGTGCCTGATTGAAAGCTTCCTCTTGCACTCGTCGAATAATTTTTGCTAATTCTTTAAAAGTTATTTCCTTTTCTGGATCCAACCGAGTGTAATGGACATTAGTGGTCGCACCTTTAATCAACTCTCCAGCAATGCCAATGATCGCCTTATCAGCTGAAGCTTGAGCTTCTTTCTCTGCTTCTTCAATGGCTTTCTCTGAAGTCTGAATTACTCCTTTGATATCCCTCACCATGCCGCCTTGCATTTGCCCTAATTGTTGACGAATACGACCTGAACCAATGATTTGAGCTTTGTCATCTTTTGCTTCAAAAATTAAAGCTTTGACAAATTCAGTACCAATATCTAAAACCAAACCTAAATTAGTTGGTTTTTTCCACCAGGAAAAAAGACTCATAAAAATATTATAAAATGAAAAATTAAAAACTCAAAGATAAAAATTAAAAAAATTAGAATTAGGGTTTGAGTACCACGATTTTTCTTTCTTCTTCTTTAGGCAAATTTTCTTTTTCAATACGCAATTCTTCTTGAGGTAGAGGTGCAGAACCTTCAAGTTCTAAGAATTTATTTACAATCTCAAGATCCAAAGAGAGACCTTCAATTTTATAATGAATGGGAACAATAATTTTAGGATCAATTTGATTAGCAATTTCAAAAGCTTCTTCCGGCCCAATAGTATAAGTGCCACCTGTAGGCAGAAATAGAATATCAATATTATTTAAAGCTTCTAGTTGGTTGCTGTTTAAAGTTTTTTGACCCAAGTCTGATAAATGAGCTAAATTAATACCCTCAACCTGCATTAGATACATAAAAATTTTCTCTTTTTTGTCTTCTCTACCTCCATGCCAAGCAGGGATTCCCTTGATTAAAATACCTTCAGATTCAAATTCACCTGCTCCCTGAAAAAGGGCATATTTTTCTTTTCCTTCACGTGGCTTAACTGCTGACAAATTATTGTGATCAGGATGATCATGGGTAATCAAAACAATATCCGCCCGAAGACTGGGGATCCTTAAGCCAATATTTTTAAAAGGGTCAATAACTATGATTCTATCTTGAGATTTAATCTGGAGACAAGATTGGCCAAACCATTTGATGATCATAAATATAAATCAAATATTAAAAATCAAAATGCAAAATTAAGGATCTCTTATTTTTTAGCTTTGCCCTTTGCCGTTTTTTTAAGCCGCGGTTTTTTGATTTTACCAGAAGAGAGGGCTTTCTTCAAACTGGTAGCAGATTTAGCACTAATGCCCAAAATCCTAATCAGTTCTTCTTCTTTCATTTTTCTCAATATATTAACTGTTTTTCCTTGGCGAATAATTTTAGTAATAATACTTTTTGATAGACCATATTCTTTTAACTTCTTTTTTTCATCAGATAATTTACTCGAGGCTAAATTAGGATCAATTAAAATCAAGCGATGACTTTCTGGATCCAATTCTTTAATCTGAAATTCTCTTTCTTCGCCTTCTTTCAAAATACTCTGAAAATCTACTCCTTCTTTGGATTGAATCAAAGACAAAGGCACCAAACCCTCGATTCCCTCTTCAATGCCCACCAAAATTCCAAAGGGTACGATGCGTTTGATTTTTCCTTTAATTTTGTCCCCCAATTTAAATCTTTTCACTTTGGTTAACCACGGATCTTTGGTTAATCGCTTTAAAGAAAATGCCACCCGACCATTTTCCAAAGAAACAATCTTGGCTTTTAATTTTTGGCCTGTTTCAAAATGACTCTTTAAATCATCTACCCTCTCCCAAGAAACTTCAGAAATATGGATCAAACCTTCCAAATCATTTAAAAACTTTACGAATAAACCAAAATCAGCAATACCAGTAATTTCTACTTCCAAAATTTCTCCTAATTTTAGTTCTTTGATCCTTTCCACGCGTTTTTCTTCTTCAGCTGCACGTTCAGAAAAAATCAATTTTGTAGAATCATAATCAAAATTAATAATGCGGGTGCTAAATCTCTTACCTATATAACTGTTGAGGATTTTCAAAATTTCATCTTTATCGCCACCTTCAACCCGAGGATAATGTTTCAAGGTCAGCTGCGAAACTGGCAAGAAACCACAAACTCCTTCTTTACAAACAATTAAACCACCGCGATTAGCTTGAGTAATCTCTACTTCGATTACCTCATTGTTTTCATAAGCTTTCTTCAAAATAGTCCAAACTTCTTCTTTGTTAACAGGTCGCATGGAAAGGACCAAATTACCTTCTGAATCAGAGGGCTCAAGTACAGAAACTTCAACTTTGGCCCCAATTTCTATTAAATGGGTGTCACCTACTTCTTGTTTGGGCACAAAACCAACAAATTTACCTTCGATATCAACCCAAATCCGATTGCGCTCAATAGCAAAAATCATACCTTCGAGTTTTAGTCCTTTTTTAAAAAATAAAACCGGATCAGATTTTTTTGTTTCTTTTTTTTGTTTCAAAGTTTTAACCATATTTTTATTTTTTTACCCTGTTAAATCTGAATGTTATTTAACAGGGCCTCTTGGTAAATATTTTGATTTTCTTTGCCAATCTTCTTCTTTTCTTAGAAGTGGCAAAAAAGTTTTAAAGACGATGCGGGTGATAAACAGAAACCATCCTAGGGCAATTAGACTAACAAGCAAAAATGCCACTGGCGCGCCCAAATAAACTACTCCTTGACTTCTGAAAAACCAGACCAAAATTAGAAGCAGAGAGATGGTAAATAAAAAATAAAAAACGTGTTCTCTCAAGATACTATATGCTTTGCTATTTTTAAATAAAAGATAAAGTATTGTCAAGTAAAGAAATGACAAAACTAAGAGGGAAATAGCAAAGATAAGCATTGGTTTTTTAAATTGAAAATCTGTTGAGGGATGGGCATTAAACCAAAAAGAAAAATTTAACCAGGTTTTAAACATAAACAAAAAATCAAAATGCAAAATGCAAAAGTCAAAATCATAATTCAAAATTTAAAATCTCTTGACTGACAACAGCTATTCTGTGATTCTACGGGGTTTATCACCGCAAGAAATTTGCTAAGCCCACCACCGGACTCGAACCGGTAGCCTACGGTTTACCCGCCTGCCAAGCGCCTGGAGCCAGCGAAGGGATTCGAACCCATGACCTACTGTTTACAAAACAGTTGCTCTACCGCTGAGCTACGCTGGCATGTCGGGCAGGCAAAACCGTTGCGGCATTTACCCGCCGAAGCCTTGGGCGTAGACGGGCCAGTATTCCGCTACCCTCCTTCGTCCTCGATTCATCAACTGACAAATCAGGACTTCGGAAGAGTTATTTTCTCCATTTCCTTTTCTAAAACTATTCGGTGAAGAAAATAAAAAATCGTCTCAATTTTAACAAATTTTACCCTAAAAAGCAATTACTAAGGATTTCTTTCTCGTTGCTTTCTCCGAATTTCATACCAACTAGCCTCTGAGTCTAAACCGAGTTTTTCTGCTGTCTGTCGCTTATAAGCTTTTTCAATTTCTTCCCAGGTGGCGGTCTTTGGCAAGCCCAGCTCTTGCGCTCTTTTTTCTCGACTACGCTCATCTTCTGCTTTTTCTACTTCTGTGGCAGTTGCGTCAGGTGGCAAACCTAAACTCGCTTTATACCTTTCGATCGCCTCTCTACCAATCCGTAAACCTTCGGGATATTTTTCATCTTCTACCATATTGCCTTTATTCTAACATAAATTTTAATTTAATAAAAAATGCCCAGGGCGGGACTTCCACCTTCGCTAAAGCTACGGCGGATAAACTTCTCGTCCCTTCTTGCTTCCTTTTCTCTCTGCCGAATATTTTAAAATTTGAACGATCAATCTTTAATTTAACTTTGCGTTTGTTTGACGAAATCCGAACCTTTTTTGAGCGAAACTGACGGCGCGCTTCGCGCGCCAAACTGAACGCTCGGGCGGGGCGGGAAGGAAAGGGGGTTGGGGGAAAGGAATTCCCGCCCCGCCCTCGCTTTCGCCGCCGCCGAATTTCGTATTTCGCTTTCCGAAATGCACCGCCAAGAAAAAGAGGTGTTGTGTTTGCCCCGCCCACCCGTGCGCACACAACAATTTTACTCCCTTGATTTACAATTTGTGATCTTTGGTGTAGCATTTAAGTAATAGAAAGGAAATATAACCTAATACTTTAATTCTACTACTACGATATTAGTTATGTCAAACATTACCAAAAATTTAAGAAAGTTAAGGGAAACCAAAGGGCTTTCCCAAGAGAAACTGGCGAGATTGGCCGATGTCGCCAATAATACGATTATTAAAATTGAAACTGGCAAAAACCAGAATCCAACGCTTAATACTCTCAAGAAAGTTGCAAAAGCACTTGAGATAAGCGTGGATGATTTGATAAAATAATGGTATGGCTCATTTAGCAATTGTTATTTCTTGTATTGATTATCGATTTTGGCCGCAGGCCATTCCGCTTTTAAAGAAAAAGTATGGCAGGTTTGATTTAATACAAATGGCTGGTTCAAGTAAAAATTTAACTTCGCCATCAAAAAAGGAATATAAAATAACCATTTTGGAGAATATCAAAATATCAGTTCAACTTCACAATTCTCAAAAAATAATTTTGACCAACCATATAGATTGTGGAGCATACGGCGGAAGTAAGAATTTCAAATCACAAAAAGAGGAGATTAAATTTCACAAAATAGAATTGGAAAAGGCTAAAAAAATTATTCAGAAAAAATTTCCGCAACTTTTGATTAAAACAGAATTATTAACAATAGATACCAATAAAAAAGTAAAGTTATATTAATTATGCAAAATAGAAATCAATTCTTTAAGATTATTACTTATGTCGCTTTGGCTTTAGTTTTGCGGTTTTTAGTTGTAGACCGACTTTTAGAAGGTACGGATTTTTGGTGGCTGCAAGCCATACTCATTGTAGTAGTTTTCGGCGTAGGTATCGGTTATGTTTTTCGTGGTACGGCAAAAGTGATTGAAGAAACTACCGATGTTCTCAAAGATAGAACAAAACTAGCCGGCGGGTTCCTTCAAGCTTTTGGCACGGCTTTTCCCGATATGGTAATTGGTGTAGTAGCGGCTTTCATCTCCTTACAAGTTAGAAACACCGATTATGTACGCGCCATTAATTTAGCTATTATCGCGGCTTCAACCACTTTTGGTTCTAATATTTACAACATTTTACACGCAGTATGGTGTATTTATCGGCAGAATTTGGCAAATCTAAAACATAAGGCCGTGTTGATGTTCCCGCTCTTCAAAGCTGGTGGAAGTTTAAAGCCGCTTGAAGAACATAATGTTAGACCATCGATGAACGAAATGGATGGTGCAATTCGCATTTTAACAGCTTTAACCATGTTAACAGCTTTTGTGGCTGTTAGTATGGTTTTGTTTGGTCAGGTCAAAGGCCAAGGGGAAATCGCAGGGGATCTTTATCAATTGAT
>Ga0172365_10001115_pt1 | contig 19121 bp, 9 predicted proteins | sample LakKivSesite48cm_FD_114535 | JGI IMG/M metagenome (GOLD analysis project Ga0172365, IMG submission 114535) | Sediment microbial communities from Lake Kivu, Rwanda - Sediment site 48cm | ecosystem: Environmental > Aquatic > Freshwater > Lake > Sediment | place: Rwanda: Western Province, Lake Kivu... | reverse complement strand
TCTATCTCGCCGTCGGGTTCATGATCGCGTTCGGGCTCTGGTTCGGGCTCTGGGGCGCGTTCGCGGCCTTCTCCGGCTACCTGCTCGGCGCGGCTCTTCAGGCCGGCGTGCCTGCTACTGCTGGTCTCTTCATCGGTCTCGCTGACCTTGTGCAGGTACTGATACCCGTGGTTGCTTTCCAGTACTTCGCGGCCGATCCGGGGCTGAGCACCCGGCGTGATCTCCTGGTCTACCTCGCCTTCGGCTGGCTCCTCAACAACCTGGCAGGCGCGCTCATCGGTCCCGGTTCTCTTTTACTCTTCGGGATCATCCAGCCCGCCCTGTTCCTGGCGAGCTTCTCCGGCTGGCTCGTCGGTAACCTTATCGTTACCCTGGTGGTGACGACCGCGCTGCTCAAACTGGGAACGCCTTTTCTTCGACGCGGGGGCATGATGGTAGAGCGGTACTGGTGCTGATCTCACCCGGGATTCTGCTGGTGATTCTGGAGGGGCTGGGGTGGAGCATGCAAAGGATCTGTCAGAGGAAGGGGCCTATGTGTTTATTCATGCTTCCTTGGACAATCTCACTCATTCACCCAGAAGCCGGTCCGCCGTTGTAGCAATGGAAAAGAAGGTGCTGCTCGTTATTGGTGTCGTCGTTCTTGTCATAAGCGTACTCAGTATCTACCTTTTTACGCAGACGCCGACACCTGCAGACCTGACGTACATCACCGAGCAGTATCCACCGTTTAATTATGAAGAGGATGGCCAGCTTCAGGGTATCGCAGTCGAGCTCCTCGTGGCTATCACCGCAACGATGGGCGAAGGGATCACGGACGATGAGATACGCCTGATGCCGTGGACCAACGGCTACCAGACCACGTTGAATCGGACCAATACGGTTCTCTTCTCCACCGTTCGACTGCCAGAACGCGAAGAATCATTCAAGTGGGTGGGGCCCATCTACGGGGAGCAGAAAGTCCTCGTTGCCAGGCGAGACCGCGAAATGAGCATCAACCGTCCCGAGGATCTCGCGGGCTATAAAATCGGGGTGATCACCGACGATGCCGCTATACCGCAGCTGCTCGCGCTCGGCGTGGCACGAGACCAGCTCGTCCTGGCAAGTGATCCCGCGGTCATCGTCAGTAAGCTGAAGGAGGGCGAGCTCGATCTCTGGTGCTACGGAGAAGATGCCGGTAATTATTTCACCGAGCAGCAAACCGGGAGGTACGGGTACTTCAAGGTCGTGTATTCGCTCCAGGAATATGAACTCTACTACGCGTTCAACAGGGATACGCCGGATGCAGTCGTCGAGTCGTTTCAGGAGGCGCTTGATACGGTAAAAGAGAAGAAGAATGCTGAGGGGCAGACCCCGTATGAGCACATACTCGCCCGCTATTTGCCCGCTCAAGGGCTTGCATACTGTACCTATCTCACCGAGGAGTTCCCGCCCCTGAACTATGAGGAGGAAGACGAGCTTAAGGGCGTTGCCGTTGATCTGCTTGATGCGGTATTCATGCGCCTGAATGTCGGGCTCACGCGCGAGGATATTCGTCTCGTGCCCTGGCCAGAGGCGTATCAGGCAGTGCTCAGCAACAACACCACCGTCGTCTTTTCGATGGCGCGATTGCCCGAACGGGAAGAGCTGTTCCTGTGGGCGGGACCGTTCGTTCGGGGCAATATCGTGCTCTTCGCAGAACGGAACCGTGCTATCGTGATTGCCGCCCCCGAAGACCTGAGGAACTACCAGATCGGTGTGATCGCGAACTCCAGCGCGATTCCTCGCCTGCTCGGGGTGGGGGTGGATCAGGACCAGCTCGTGCTCGGTGATACGGCAGAGGAGCTCATCGCGATGCTCGAGCGCGGCGAGATCGCGCTCTGGGCAACGGGCGAGCTCCCAGGCAGGTATCTCATCACGAAGCACGCAACGCAGCCTGATGAGATCGAGAGCATCTATACCCTGCACACGAACGAGTACTACTTTGCGGTCAGTCGAGACACGCCCGATTCACTCGTCACCGCATTTCAGCAGGCACTTGAGGATATCCGGTTGGAGAAGGACGCGCAGGGGGTCAGTGAGTACGAGCGGATACTCTACCGCTATCTCAACGTCGAATGCGTCCGTCAAGCGATACGTGATGACGAGGTTATCCTGCTCGTCAACCTCACGGCTGCGGCGATCGAAGCAGACGCAGCGGGGGCCTTCGTGGCGATAAATGCGGGAGAGCATCCCTACAAGAACCGAGCTCAGCAAGACCTGTATGCGTTCGTCTACGATACGGACGTAACCATGGTCGCGCACGCCGATAACATCAAGCTCGTCGGGGTGAATTACCGGGGCAAAACGGACGTCTCGGGCAAGCCCTTCAGGGACGAAATCGTCGCGGGCGCGCTCCAGAACGGCACCGGCTGGGTCGACTATGTGTATAGCAATCCGGTGGAAACCGGGCTTTATCAGAAGAGGACCTACTATCAACTGGTCCGGGGAAGCGATGGCAAGCAGTATGTGGTCTGCAGCGGCACGTTTCAGGAATGCTGAGGTGGGGGGGGACTTGAGCGCAGCAAAAACACGAGAGGGGTACGTCGCGGTAACTGGCGGCAGGGTCTGGTACCGTATCGTGGGTGCGGATAAGGACGGCATTCCACTGCTCATCTTGCACGGCGGGCCGGGTGCGCCCCATGATTACCTCGAGCCCTTAGCTGCGCTCAGCGACGAGCGTCCGGTGATCTTTTACGATCAATTGGGCTGCGGCAATTCTGATAAGCCCGACGATCCCTCGCTCTGGACTCTTGCGCGGTACGTCGAAGAGCTCGGGCAGGTGCGTGAGGCGCTCGGGCTGGAAGAGGTGCACATCCTGGGCCACTCGTGGGGCACCATGCTTGCCGTGGAGTACCTCTTGACGGAGCAGCCGTCGGGTGTGGTGAGTTTTGTCCTCTCCGGCCCGTGCCTGAGCGTTTCACGATGGGGCGCGGACCAGCGTGCGTACCTCGCGGAGCTCTCTGAAGCGGATCAAGAGTCAATTCAGAATGCAGAGGCTAATGGAACGTTTGATTCACCGGCGTACCAGGACGCAATGATGCGGTATTATAAGCGCCACGTCTGCCGCCTGGAGCCCTGGCCCGAATGCTTGACCCGCGCATTTGAGAAGCTCGCCCAGAACGTTTACGGGCGCATGTGGGGCCCCAGCGAGTTCACCATTACGGGCACCCTCAAGGATTACGAACGCGCCGATCGGCTACGGGAGATCACCGTGCCGACGCTCTTTACCTGCGGTCGGTACGACGAGGCGACACCCGCTACAATCGCATATTACCTGCAGATGCTCCCGGGCTCTGAGCTGGTCATCTTCGAGGACGCATCACATGAGCACCATCTGGAGAAGACCGGGGAATACCTGGGCGTGGTGCGTGATTTTCTCCATCGTGCGGCTTACACTCAGGAGCGCGGAAAGGGCTTCAAATGAGGTACATGTTCTCCGCTTCCCGTAGGAGTTCCTCCCAGAACCTGGGATGCGCAATATTGATGATTTCCAGCGCGCGCTCGCGCGTCGACTTGTTCTTGAGGTCAGCCACCCCGTACTCGGTGACCAGGTAGTGCGTATCCATCCGCGGTGTGGTGACCTTCGTGCCGGGCGGGAATCGCGGCACGATCCGTGATACCGTGCTGTTCTTCGCGGTGGAATAGAAGGCCAGGAAGGACTTACCGCCACGCGCCTGGAACGCGCCGCGTACAAAGTCCAGCGGACCGCCCGTGCCGCTGAACTGCGAGCACGTAGTAGTTCAGCCCCACCTTCACCTTCGGCCGGTCAGAGCCGCTCACGAACCACGAGTACGCCTGAATACAATCGCAGAGATCGGGTGCGAAGACCGTCGCTGCCACGTGCTTCTGCGGATTGAAGGAATAGATCTTGAGGTCGCTCAGCTCACCAGCTCGTGCACGTTCAGCAATCGCAGCGAGCAGTGCGGGCGGCTCGGCAGTCGTCAAGCCATGAACGATCGTGCTGCCGTTCGCGATCTTAGCAACTGCCTGCTCGGCTGTGGTCAGTTTCTGCCGGTAATCTGCTGCGTACGTGCTCATGGTAACTCATCCTCGTAGAAATAAGATAGTTCTTCCTGCCCTTTTAAAAGCGGTTCACGTAATGACCCGCTTCAGATACTCCACACAGAGAATGATGCCAAGAGCAAGCAGCCACAGCAGCGCGTCAAAGCCAGGCTCTTTCGGCGTGGGCGTCGCCGGTACAGGCGTTTCGACAGGCGTTGGCGTTGCCACGGGCGCTGGGGTGACGGATGGTGCTGGCGTTACCGTTGACGGCGCAGCTGGCGTCGCTGGAGCGGCCAGTTTACCCGGATAGTCCTCGGGATCGTTCGGATCGGTCCCCGCGAGCAGCTCGTCAATATCACTCCATCCATCCGTATCCGAGTCACGAGGCGCCGCGCCACCACCGCGAGCACGCACCGGTACAACGGCACCCGGTATCGGCTCACCGGCCAGTGCGAAGAGACTGAGATGCGATACAATCGCCCAGACATAGCCCTCGTAGCTCGTGCCGTAGAGCTCCTCGTTCGTCGTCTCCACACCCGTCTCACTGACCCACACAAGCTCTTCGGAGAGCTTCGTCCACCTGCCTGTCGCCTCATCAAAGACATACAGGACGAGCGTGCTCTCATTGAGGTCGCCCGGATCGTTCGCATCGCCATCGCCCGTTCGGTCGAGATCTGCCGCCGTGTAGTAAACCTTGAACCAGGCCTGCGCAATAATATCGTCCGTGTCGTTCTGCACGTTCTCGCTCACCAGCACCTCGAGATAGCGCCCTACCGCTTCCTCATGCGCAGCTAACCCCGTGGCATGCCCCAGTGCAAAGGGCGTGGTCGAAGCGTTGTACCGGCTCAGCTCGAGCCAGGGCGTTACCGCCTCATCGAGCTCGACCCAGATATACGAATCGATCTCCTTGATCGCCTCGAGCCTGAAGAAGTTCCTTGCCGATGGGTACTCCACATAGACCGAGTCGGGCAATACCGTTGCGGTATGGCTCTTCAGAATGTTCAGCACCCGGTAGTGGTCAGAGGGATAAGGATGCGCGAGTATCACGATCGTCTGCGTGCTGTTCCATAGCCCGTAGCCGGTTGCGAACCGGTAATAGTCGGACTCGAGCATCTTCGTGAGGATCTCGCCCGAGTACTGCAGGAGCTCATGCGAGATGTTCCCCACCGTGCCCGGCCCCGCATCAGGCCGGCCCACGAGCACGATGTACGGCGCATCGGTATAATTCCCGAGCAGCTCTTCGGGCGAAACGACCGTTACGTTGAGATACTGCTCGAGGTTCTCGGCGAACTCGTAGGCATCAGGATCCGGGTCGTAGGCGAGAATCACTCGCTCGACGTGCGAGGTATACGAGTCGGTATCTTCGAAATCGCTCACGCCGTCGTTGTCGGTGTCCGCGCTCCGGGGATTTGTGCCCAGCTCCAGCTCCTGTAAGTCTGTGAGCACGTCGTCATCCGTATCATTGACGAGCGGATTCAACCACAGATCAAGCTCTTCACCATCGAGCACGCCATCGAAGTCGGTGTCGTTGCACACCGGGCTCGTATTGATCATCACCTCATAGCCGTCCATTAACGCATCGGCATCGGTATCCGGGTTCCGCGGATCTGTGCTCAGATTATATTCTGCGCTATCAAAGAGCAGGTCCTCATCGGTATCAGGCATGAGCAAGCTCGAATTGAACTGCTGCTCTAACAAGTCGATCAGCCCGTCCGCGTCAGTATCGGGGTTGGTCGGATTGGAGCCGAGCGCAAACTCCTCATTGTCCAGCAGCCCGTCGTTATCCGTATCGGGTCGGGTAGGATCGCTCCCGAAGGTGAGTTCGGTACCGTCATCCAGGCCCTCGCCGTCCGTATCATAAACAACTAGATTCGTGCCCAGCGCGCGCTCCACGAAATCCGTGAGCCCGTCACCGTCCGTATCACCATCCCGGGGGTTCGAGAGCAGCGTGAACTCCTCGCCGTCACTAAGCCCATCGCGTTCGGTATCCATAAGCTGCGGGTCGCTGGTCATGGGAACGGAGAACGTGCCGGAAGCATTGGTGAAGTTAACGACCCAGCCACTGAGCTCGGCAAAGTCCGTGAGCCCATCGGAATCGCTATCCCGCTCCTCAATCTCCTCGCTCAGTGCGGGCACGTTTGCCACATCGCCCGTAAGCCCACCGGCCGGGAATGATGCCCGCGCGGCCGTGCCGAAACCCGTGGTGGTGACTTTGAGCGCGCCTATCTTCGCCTTCTCCCGCTCCGCCCACAAATAAAACCACGTACAAGAGCCCCATACACAAATTCGCTGAGCTATCTCCACGCTGGTGGTCGAGCTCACATAATAGATCCCGGGTGCATCGGGCGCGGTGAATGAGAACTGGGCAGACCCTGTGGTCACCGCAGGACTTACCGCGGGTGTAGCCTCATAAATGCAGGTCGAGACCATAGAATCCAACCCCAGCACAATCCTGTTCTCCCCCCATGAGGAGCCACTGGGATTCCAGATCCGGTAATCAAGCGAGACCGTTACGTTCTCGCCGGGACTTACGATAAGGGTATTGCCCGCTCCATTCAGGCTCACGTTGCTCAGGTAATCGGTGGCAGCGGGTATATACGCAAAGTCTTCGGCATCGCCGAGCCCATCGCCGTCCGTGTCACTCGACCGGGGATTCAGCCCTGCCTGGTATTCCTCGTGATCGGTGAGCCCATCGGCATCGCTATCGTTCAGCAGCGGCCGCGGCCACACGCGCTCGGTGAAGAGCTGCCCACCGTACGTAAAGCTGACCAGCCACCCCCCGTACTCCTCATAATCGCTCAAACCATCCCCGTCGGTATCGCGCGCTGTCGGGTCCGTGCCCAGTTCAAGCTCGAGCCGATCGTTCAGCGCGTCACCGTCGGTATCTGCGCGGGTCGGGCTCGTGCCGTAGTCGACCATAGTATTGGCCTCGAACAGATCTGAGAGCCCATCGCCGTCCGTATCCCACTTCCAGGGATCTGTTGCAGATTCGAGGGGCTCCAGTTTCCAGTAGCTCCAGTTCCCTTCCTCGGCATGCAGGTCGATCAGGACCTCGGGATTCGCGGATTCTCGACCGTAGAGGGAGCAGGGGGTCTCCTTCTCCTCGGTGCTTCCCTTGTTCATGATCTTGTACCAACCCTCTCCAACCGACTTGAAGTACCAGAGACTTCCATTTCCCGCATCGCAGTGCTCGTCGAGCTCCACCTCGGGAGCTCTGCCATCCATCCCGTAGAGACAGCACTCGAATCCCTTAGCCTCCGTGCTTCCCCTGTTGACCAGGTAGTACAAGCCATTGCCCGCTGGCTTCAGCTTCCAGAGATCGTAGCCATCAAGCTCGCCCGAGAAGTCGAGCTCCACTTCGGGGGTGGATAGAGCATTACCCTGGAGATAGCAATCCCGGCCAAGCTCATCCGAGCTGCCCATGTTGAGCACCTTGTAATACGTCTCCTGGAAACCCTCCTTATCTGTCGTGAGCCCGTCTTCATCGGGGTCGCGGGGCGTGAGGGCGCTCCAGTTCACGAACTCAGCAATGGAGTCCGGGAGGACGTCGAAGTACATGGTCTGAAGTGCCGTGCCCGTTGAATCAGACGTGCTCTCGCGAGAGCAGGTGGCAACAAAACACTTGTCATAGTACACCTGGTAATCAGCATGCAGCCAGGTAGTCACCGGGAAGTTGACCATGGCCTTCTTCGGCTCCACCCAGATCCCGGTATCGTGCTCCACCACGCGCCAGGAGCCGTGATTGCTACCGTAGACGGTGTTCCGGTACTCACCGCCATCCGCGGGGTAGGTTATCCAGCTGTAGTTCTCGTAGACCTGGGCACCGCCCTTATAGCGCGGGGTGATATAGCTCTCCGAGACGTCCGTGTCCGTGCCTGCACTGGTCTTTGAGATCTTCTCCATGATCAGACTTCTCAGCTCGAACCGATCACCAACGGTCAGACCATTGTTTAAATAATCGTCCATGGCCAGTGAGGTGTCCAGCGTATCGAGGTCTACTTCGGTCCTCAGGTTAATATCGGTCAAGGCATCAACAATCTGCTCGATGATCCATGATGAGCCGTACCCGAAACAGAATGTGGCGATCAGGTCTACGAAGATGATAAACAGCATTAAAAATATGCCTACTTTTGGTATCAATGAAATTGCGATCAGGACAGCGAGATAGACGGCCTCGAATGCTGCTACTAGTGCACTTGCCGCCCATCCATACGCTGTCCAGCCATACAGATAGGCCATAACGAAAAAATTGATGACAACAGCAACAATTGCAAGGAATAGTAATATCCGCCCAATCCATATAATGGTTTTGGCTAATCTTGCGCTCGTTGTCCATACCCGCGCATTCATTTTATCATATAATTTAACCGCTCGACCAGTTGGATTGAGGTGTCCCTCTTTGGCAAGTACCCCAATCATGTCAAAATAACTTCCGGTTTTTCCCTGCCAGGTAACCTTCATATACTTCGGTATGACATATTTCGACAATGCGTTGAAGATCTTCTCCCCTCTCGAGGCATACTCCCAATTTAAGACAACCTCTGGATCTACCATCGCTATCAATCTCGAGACGGCCGGCTCCCATATAGCGAATCTAATAGCTGTTGACCCGACTGCCAACCAGAGCAAGATATTTAAAGTAGTCTTCGCCTCAGCCAACAGGTCATCTTTTCCACTGATGGTATAATCGAACTGGTAATCACCTATCGCAGACAAGACGGTATTGCCTTCTGACCATGCAAGGAGAAGTGCGGTTAGTATTGCCGTCTCGTTCGAATCCATATTCCAGCTTTCTACTTCGTGAATGAGCTCGACAGGCTCCAAAGCCTCTCGTGTATCAGTATTAAACCAGCACAGTTTCGTGAGTTTCGTCACGACGAGCGGTTCTCCTGTCAGGTTGAGAACGTAGTCGCTTCCCAGGAGATACGATTGAGACATGAATCCGTGCATTTCCATACCATGATATGAATCGGTGAGGGCAAATTCAATAGGGAGTATTGAATGAGCAGGTAGTGTTTCCAGGATATTCTCCGTAATGTTCGTCACCGCAATCAAAGCCTCGTCATGATGCTGGAATGACTTCAGTTCTTGGTTGACCGACACATTGTTGGCCGCTAGTTTAGTTTGTATCTCTGTCAATGAGGTATTGCCATTCAAATATTCGAAATCAAGGATCACATGTGCATGTATTGTCTCGTTCTTATCATCACTGTAGAATAATCCCAGCTCAGTACCGTAGTTCTCGTCTATCGTGAACCCGGTGAGCATCATATCCTCGTGATAATTCGCAATTATTTCCTGTTCTGATTCGACGGACCACCCGATCCGGTACCAGAACTGGTTTGCCCCCTTGGGATTATCAATTCCCATGCACAGGAGGTCGAGGACACCATCACCGTTGATATCCGCGATGGCAGTCCCTCCGCCGGCGTTCTCACCCCCGATCGCCGGTGACGATCTGGGATTACTCCAGCAGGTAGTTTTTCCCGAGGTGTCCAGGTCCCAGGCGATCCGGTACCGGAACTCGTTTGGCCCCGGCTCGTTCACGATCTCCATCACTACCATGTCCGGTCTACCGTTACCGTTGAGATCCTCAATGGCCAGACCGCCGCCGACACTGAATCCATACTGGGTCTCGATCTCGGGGATCTTCGGTGACCTCAGGGTTGAGCTCCAGCTCGACGGGTTCCCGGTCGAGTCCACGTCCCAGCCGATCACGTAGTAATAATACGGGGTATAGCGTGTGCCAACAGCCATGAACACGAAGTCCGGCTTCCCGTTGGCATTGATGTCGTAGATATCAGCTCCACCTCCGGCATTCGTGCTGCCGATTCCCAGGCCACTCGGGGATGCCATAATTGAACTCCAGGACTGGGGTGTGCCATTCGACCCCAGGTCCCAGGCGATCATGTACCAGAAGTTGTTCTCTCCACTGGGATCATCAATGCCCATCAAGAGCGCATCCAGCTTGCCATTGCCGTTGATATCCGCCAGAGCTGCGCCGCCACCATCATTGTAGTGGCCGATCACAGGAGACCCCACCGTGGAGCTCCAGCGTGTGGGTGAGCCATCGGGTTTCAGGTCCCAGCCGATCTTGTACCAGAAATTATTCGACCCTTCGGGGTCGTCAATCCCCATGAGGAGCAGATCCTGCTGACCGTTCCCATCTATATCGCCGAGGTCAACTCCGCCACCAGCATTCTCACCGCCGATCTCGGGGGACCCCACCGTGTTGCTCCACGTTAGATCGCCCTTGTCGCTCTCCGCCTGCACCATCCAGACGAGTTTCGCATCGGCGCTGAGGTTCAGCGGTCCCGCGGACTCCGAATAGAACATCCGGCCCTGAAAGGCCACGGTGGTGCCCTGCACCTGCACCGGCATAAGGGGAACGTACGCCCGGTTCACGATATTGAAGCCGATCTGATAAACAAACCTGTTCGCCCCATCCGGGTCGTTGACGGCCATGAGGAGGAGATCAGGGTACCCGTTGCCATCAATATCCGCGATGGCGAGCCCGCCACCATCGGTCTCCACATTGAGATACTCATCGGTCCACACCTTCTCGATGGGGCTCCAGCTCGCCGGCTGCCCGAAGCTGTTCATATCCCATCCGACCATGTACCAGAACCGGTTCACTCCATCAGGGTTGTCCACGGCCGAGAAGAGGATCTCGAGCTTGCCATTGCCATCAAGGTCCGCGATGTCCGCGCCGCCCCCCTGATTGTGATGCCCGATCATCGGTGACTTCATCACTTCGCTCCAGCTTGTTGGCTCTCCGGCCTTCGAGAGGTCCCAGCCGATCAGGTACCTGAACTCATCGGCCCCGTCATTGTCCGGGATGGTTATCAGCAGCAGGTCCAGCTTACCGTTCCGGTCAATGTCCGCGATGGCCGCACCACCACCGCGGTCCACAACCCCGATATCCTTTCCCGCAGGTGATTTCTTGATGGCACTCCAGCTCGAGACCACCCCCGAGCTAGTGAGGTCCCAGCCGATGAGGTACCGGAAGTCGTTTATCCCCTCGCAGTCCGGTATGCCCATGAGGAGGAGATCGAGCTTACCGTTGCCGTTGATGTCCGCGATCGCCGCGCCTCCGCCGTCATCCTCCCAGCCGATCCCCTCGGAGGGTGATTTCACCGTTGAGCTCCAGTTCGAGGGTTTCCCGGTGCTGTCCAGATCCCACCCGATCCTGTACCAGAAGACGTTCGCTTCGGTCGCATCATCGATGCCCATGCAGAGGAGGTCCAGCTTACCGTTACCGTTGAGATCGGCGATGGCCGTGCCGCCACCATCGTTGAAATGGCCGATCTCCGGTGAGGTCACCATCGTGCTCCAGTTCTCGGGTCGGTGGCTCTTCGTCACGGTGATCCCGTACGATTCCACCCCTGATTGGGCCGGTAGCTGGTTAGCGGCGAGCTCCAGCATGGGCGTGAGATGAACATCATCCGCTGAGTTGTCCGTATCCATGACCTGTCCCCTGTCATCGGAGGGCCAGGCCCATGACTGAACAGGAAGCATCAGATGCTCCGGGTTCTTAGGCCTGAGCTGGAAGTCCATGTACGTGGGATGGCCCGTGGTCTGGACGTGGAATTGAAGATCAGCATTCACGCTGGATCTCGTATACGGTGAAATATCCAGCTCGTCCGAAACGCCATCGCCGTCATTATCACGATCCCAGGCATTGGGGAAGCCGTCGCCGTCTATATCGCTCGACCAGATGCGGAGGTCGTCGAGGTATGCAGTAAACGTGCCTGCTTCTGCCGATTTGAGGTCGAAGGTGACCATCAGATAATCGAGCGTCGTGCCCTCAAGCAGGGAGAGGTTGTACTCCACATAGTACCAGACACCGGTCGGGTCTTCGCGGTGCGAGGGATGCGCACGGACGCCGTACTGATCGGTGATATACCTTCCATTCTGCGTGAAATCGCGTATGGTCTTGCCATCCGTGGTGACGCCATCGATAGAGATCTTGCGGGCAGAGTAGTTGTCATGATAGATCCAGTAGGCGAGCCGGACTTCCTTCCCAAGGGGGATGTCGACATCAAAGATCTTGAGATAGATTTTTTGCGCGCCATTACCGTTCGTGTCGCCGTGGTAATTACCTGCGAACTCGAAGGAATACAAGCCATGATGTACATGCTCTGTTGCAGTCACATTCCATTCACCCGTGACATCATCCACCAGCTCGGTCTTGGGTGCGCACCGGATCTCATTCTCCTCCCAGCTCGTGCTCAATAACGGCGGCACGGTCATCACTTCCAGATAATCCGCCATCCCATCGCTGTTCGAGTCGTGCTTCAGCGGGTCGAGGCCGATCCTTACCTCATACGGGTCGTCCAAGCCGTCGGAATCGGTATCCGTGTTATTCAAATCGGTGCCCAGCACCGCTTCGACCGAGTCGGGCAGGCCATCGCTATCCGTGTCGGTCATGTTCGTGGTAGCGGCAATCAGCGCGTCCGCGTTTATGCCGCTGCTACGCTGCTGGTTCGCCGCTTCGCGCAGCTGCGCGAGCGCGGTCAACGCGGAAGCGGCGGTGGGCGTGATAGGAGAAGGCACGGGATTTGCGTTCGATTGGGGGCTGCTATCCGCGGGAAGAGCAATAGCTGGTTGCAGTACGGCAGTTACGAGTACGACTAGTGCGAATAAGGTGAAGAGACGAAGGTGCTTCATTCCTCTCCAATCCTCTAATAGAGGAAGCGCAACTAACTATATAAGCCTTTCCGGTTGGGTTGGTGAGTGGTGCGAGCGAGCTGGAAAGCACGGTGCTCGCACGCGGCTCGCCGAAGTGCATAACCTGCGAACAAACAACCTACTTTTACACGCACCAGTTATCACTCTCATGAGAGCAAGGTGGTGTGAGATGGAGATCCATGTAGAGCGAGCTGATGCCATTCTGATCCTTTCGCTCGACGGTCGTCTCGACGCATTCGGGGCTACGCAGCTGGACGAAGCGCTCAAGAGCGCGCTTACCCCTGAAGATGCCCTGGTGGTCCTCGATATGGCGAACGTCCCCTATTTGAGCAGCGGCGGCATTCGCACACTCCTGGCGACCGAGAAGGTGTTGAAGCCGCGTGGCGGCGGTATCCAGCTCTGCGGTGTCCAATCATATCCGCTCAAGGTGCTCGCGATGGCGGGCTTTGACCAGGTCTTCGCCATCTGGCCGACGAGGGAGGCGGCACTGAAACACGCACGCGCACTCCTTACCAGACGAGAAGCGAAGGTCGCGTGGGATCGCTTACCAACCTTTGCAAGTCGTGGCGCGCGCTTTACTGTCCTTGAAACCGCGCACGACGAGGCAGTGCTGAAGGTGACGAGCGATATCGCGAAGGTGCTCTATGCGCAGTTGGGAGACGAGGACATCTGCACCCGGCGGTTCTCGGAGACCGAATACTCGATCGGGCTCGGCGCGCTGGGTGAGAGCGTCTCCGCCTGTGCACCGCTGCTCGGTGAGATGATCACGATCGGCGGCACGATGGTCTGGCTGCCCACGGACGGGCATGATACGCCCGATTTCCTCATCGCCCAGCGCGATACCGGCGAAGTGACGATCTTCACCGGCTTCAACGTCGCGCTCGATGGCCCGTTCAACGACCTCATCGTGATGGAGCGCGGAGCTGGAGAGACGGGCCTGACGATCGGGGAGATTTACGCCGCGATCTTCGAGTTCGCACGTGAGCACCGCCCGGGTTTCAAGGGCCTGCTCAGCCTCGCGCTCTGGGCCGATCTTGACGCGGCCTACAGCTCGGGCGTCAAGATCTCGCCCATCAAGCAGTTCGCGCCCGCGAACCGTGAGATGATCCTGCACCGGGATAATATCGCGCAGTGGTTCGATGTATCGACCGCGCCGAAGCACCGGGGGGAAACGATGGTGAGCTTCGGGATGGGGCTCGATCTGCAGAGCGACCTCTCCTCACTCGACCGGGACGCGATCAATGCGCTCTTCTATTTGCACCCGGCGAATGTAGGGAACAAGCAGATGCTGCTGCATAACCACGGGGTGATCTTCAAGCACGTGACCTGGGAGCGAACCCCGGATCTGGACGAGGCGATCAAGCGCATCGTGAGAGAGGGCGAGTTCGTTGATATGCGCCATCTGCTCGATACTACGTGCGTTACGCACGCGGTCATCGGCGTCTCGTACATCGCCGCGGTGCTCTTCGAGGAGCCGACGCGAATCGCGCTCGCCAATGCCTGCCCGGGCTGGACTGAGACGTATGAGCGCATTACGCGCAAGCTCCACCAGGACTGCAGCGAAGTGCTGCTCACCCCGATCACGGGCGGCTACAGCGGCTCGCTCGTCTTTCGCGTGAATGCGTGGGACCGCAGCGGGCGTAAGGAGATGCCCTTTGTCCTGAAGCTGGGCCGGTGGGCGAATATCCACGATGAGATCCGCGGCTACGAGGAGCACGTGAAACGCTACATCCAGAACAACGCCACGCAGATCATCGAGCACTGCAAACTGGGCGAGTTCGGCGGGATACTTTACAACTTCGTGGGGATTAAGGGCACGGAGAGCAAAATAGGCTCGCTCGAGGGATATTATCGCGAGCACAGCACGGAGGCGGTCCTCGACGCGTTCGATAAGCTCTTCCGCGTGGTGCTCCGCGCCTGGTACGGGCAGCCGAAATTGACGGAGCTCGCGCTGTATGAGCAGTATGGCTCATGGTACCAGTACGAGGCGATACGGGCGTATGCCCATTCGCACTTTGGCGTCACGCCGGACCAGGAGGTTCTCGAGCTCCCGTTCGGGCTCGGGAAGGGCGTTAATCCGCTGTACTTCGCGGAGAAGGTCATGCCAGCACGGAGATCGAAGTCGGTAAGCGTCTACCAGGCATCCGTGCACGGTGACCTGAATATGAAGAACGTGCTGATGGACGAGGAGGCGAATATGTGGCTGATTGACTTCTCGGAGACGCAGCATGCGCATATTCTTCGTGATATCGCGAAGCTGGAAGCGGTGCTGAAGTTCGAATGCTTCGCGCTCACGTCAGAGGAGCACTTGCGCGCAGTCATCGAGCTCGAGCAACGATTCCTGAACGTCAAGAGCCTGAGCGAGATCCCGACACTCCCGGACACCAATCTGGATCCTGAGGTGCACAGGGCGTTCCGGTGCGTACAGAAACTGCGAGAGTACGCGAACGTCATCACGCTCCTGGATGAGGATATCTCCCAGTACTGGCTCAGCCTGCTCTTCTATACGGTGATCGTGCTGGCCTACGGGAGCGTGAACGACTTCTCAAAACGGTATGCATGGATCTCATCGTCGCTGCTCTGTCATAAGCTGCTGTAGACTTCAGCTTCTTTTCTCTCGCGGGGCCGTTAATGCTCGAAGTGGAACTGTATGCGGCAACTATCGCCCTTAGCATCTGATTTAAGCTGGTCCACGTAGTGCATGATCATGAAGCCCGCGAGTTTGACCGTGGTTCTGGTATCGCGGAGCAAATCAACCTCTGTTGGGCGTTCAGTGGGAAATTCCATGAGCGTTCCCGTATACCGAATGTCCACGTCCAGGTTGAATTCGTCGAAACTGACATCGACGGTAATCTCGCTTTTCGCCAGCCCCAATAAGGTGGCTGATTCGTAAAATTCGTTCAGTGCCGATATCGCGCGATAGATCACGTCCTTGCGGGCGCCCCAGGCCGCGCCCTGCTTCTCCATGAAGGCGAAGATGGCGTCCGTGGTGTCCACGCCAGGCCGCAGCACGAGTTGCTGCCGCCGGGCAATTCCAAGTCGTAGGAGGAGATTGAGCGAAACCGCCAGTATAGCGGCCAGGGAGAGCGAGGAGCTGAAAATAGGGTGGATCCAGGGGTGAACGTGCTCATACAGCCCGGGTAGCACGTCCACGCTGAGCCCGAAGATGATGGAGATACCCACCACGAAGGTCTTCCGCACGTCCAGCATCCGTGACATGATGATCTGGAACCCGGCAACGATCATGAAGGAGATCGCGAAGAGGAGCGTTGCACCCATCACCGGCTTGGGCATGATCACGAAGATCGTGGCGAGTTTGGGAAAGAAGGCGAGAACGACGAGAATGCCGCCCGTGGCAAAGGCGATTTTACGGCTCGTGGCACCCGTCCCGATGGAGAGCCCGATGTTGCTGGAGGAGGTTGACTGCCCCATCGTGCCCACGAGACCTCCGACGGCCGCGCTCAGCCCGTCGGCAAGAATGCCCCCGCTGACATTCTTCATGTCCACACGTTTCCAGTCGAGGTCGTTGATCTTCTGGCAGGTGGTGATATCACCCACGGTCTTCAGGAGAGAGCAGGTAATGGCGATCAGGAACGGAGCGAGCAGGAGCACGTCAAACGACCACCCGAAATAGTCGAGGTCCGGCACCGCAAGCAGTGGCGCTTGCGAGAACTGGCGCAGATCTGCCACACCGAGTATGCCGAGCAGATACGAGAGAGTGTACCCGAGGATCATGCCCACGAGAATGGGATACAGCTTCAGTTTACCTTTGCACCACACGTTCGTACACACCATGGCGCCCAGCGTGACGACGGCAACAATCAGTTCAGAACGTTCAGTCACGGTGTCAGTGGCATCGAGCCCCATGAAATTGGAAATGGCAACCGGTATGACGGTGATACCCACCATGGTAACCACCGTACCGGTGACCTCGGGCGGAAAGAGAACGCGGAGGCGATGCAACACGCGTGAGAGGAGTACCTCAAACATACCTGCGACCGTGGTCATGCCGAAGAGGAGCGAAAGCCCGCCCGTTTTCGCGGCGAGAAGTGACGCGGAGAGAAATGAGGGGCCACACAATGCTGGACAGAGGTACCCCGAACCGATGCCCTTTCGGTTCAGTGCCTGGAGTATCGTGCCGACACCCGCGGCGAGCATGGCCATGCTGACCATGAAGCCTGCTTGCGCAGCGGACCCGCCGATTGCCCGGATAATGAGGACGGGGAAAATGAGCGAAATGGTGATGATGAAGACATGTTGAACTCCGAGGAGCAACAGGGTGAGCAGTGGCGGGGTGTCATCCACGCCATAGAGGAGATTCGGTGGTCGCTTGGACATGCAGCCTCACGGTATAATGCTGAACCGCCACTTAAAAGGACTATCCTCGCGGGAATCGTGCATCTCTGTCTGCTCTGCTACGCTGAGCTTTTCGGTGCTTCGTATGCTCATGTTTTCCGTTTCACCATCGTCAGCACGTTCTGGCCATCCCGGTACTCGTAGTTGATCGTATCCACCATTCGTCTCATGAAATAGATCCCCAGCCCGCCCACTGCACGGGCCTCTACATCCGCGTCCAGGTCCGGCGGTGGAACTGCGGTGGGGTCGAATGGCTTCCCCTGATCCTTGATAATGACCCGAACCGCGCCGTTCCGGCGCTCGCAGCTCAGCTCAATCACGCCTCCAGCTTCGGAATACGCGTAGTGCATGATGTTCGCGCACGCTTCGTCGACCGCTAGGTGCAGCTCGAAGCTCTTCCGGTCATCGAGCCCGAACGCGCGCAGCGCATCCGCAATAAACTCACTGATCCGTGCTAAGTGCTCGACCTTCGCCTCTACCTGGAGCTCGAATCGCTCGATCATTCCCCTGCCTCCGCAGCACCCACCTTCAGGACCATCAGCGTGATATCATCGAACTGGGGCGCCTCGGCGCAGAAGGCTACGACTGCCTCCTTGATCCGCTCGACCAGCTCTGCCGCGGAAAGCTGGTGGTGCTCTTTAATGAGTGAAAGGAGCCGCTCCTCGCCAAATTGCTGCTCCTGCGTATCCACCGCCTCCGTAACGCCGTCGGTGTAGAAGACGACCACATCGCCGCGGGCCAGCTCGAGCGTCCGCTCTTCCAGCTCGATCTCCTCCATCGCGCCGAGCGCAATGCCTCGCGCGCGGAGCATAATGAGGTCGCCGGTCTTCCCCGTCAGGAGCATCGGCGGGTTATGGCCTGCGTTCACGTAGGTCAGCCTTCGCTCCTTCAAATCGAGGATCGCGTAGAAGAGCGTGACGAACATCCCGGACTTTGAATCGGCCGTGATCATGCTGTTCGCCTCCTTGATCACCTCCGCCACGCCTGGATTGCCTCGCGCGTTCGCACGGACGACCGTGCGCGAGAGCGCCATGAAGAGTGCCGCGGGCACACCCTTCCCGGAGACGTCCGCAATGGCCAGACCCAGCTTATCCTTCGAGATGGGTATGAAATCATAGAAATCGCCGCCTACCTCCTTCGCCGGTAAGTTCAGCGCTGCGAGCTCGAAGCCGCGTAAGAGTGGTATCGCATCGGGCAGAAAGCTCTGCTGGATCTCATGCGCGATCTTCAGCTCCTGCCGCTTCCGCTCCAGCTCCGCCTGGTACCGGTCGCGCTCCTCGGCCGTCTCGCGCTCTTTGATTAGATTGGCGATGATGGTCGCGGCGAAGAACATGCCCAGCGCATTGGAGAAGATCATGGGCAGGCTCACCTCTTTCACCACCTGCAGCGCGTCGGCATAGGGCCGTGCAAGGAGGAGGGTGATACCCATGTGAAAGGACTCCATGAGTGCCGCGAAGAGTACCGCGCCCGGAATGCCGATGAACTTACGCTTGTTGAGGAGGTAAAGTGCACCGCCGAAGAGCCCGGCGAGCACTGTGGCGAGCGAGCAGGGCAGGCAGGTAAAGCCGCCCAGGAAGTACCGGTGCACGCCACCGATCAACCCGGCACCCAAGCCGATCACCGGCCCGCCAATCAAGCCGCCCACCATCGGCCCCAGATCACGGACATTCGCCCGTACACCAAAGATCTCGAAGCCCGCGTACGTGCCAAAGATGGAGAGTGCCCCGAGGACGAGACTCATAAACGCCTGGTTCTGGAGCGTGAACTTCCGCTCCAGTAGCTCCTTGAAATAGCTCGTCCGCGTGAGGAGATAGGTGACCACGATGATCACACACATCTTCTCCACGAGCAGCAGCAGGAGCTCGAAGATCATGGACGCCATTTACTCAGATACCTCTCGCACGCGCACCGCCTCGTGCGTCGTTAACGAACATGTTCTCAACCAGCCTCAAAGAGAGCTCAACGACCGTGGCTGCCATTTTTTTCTTGGTAAATAGGCAGGCGTTTATTTAAGCATCAGGGTCTGCGCCTTTCAGGGATAAAAATCGTATCTA
>Ga0172365_10001114_pt1 | contig 19121 bp, 18 predicted proteins | sample LakKivSesite48cm_FD_114535 | JGI IMG/M metagenome (GOLD analysis project Ga0172365, IMG submission 114535) | Sediment microbial communities from Lake Kivu, Rwanda - Sediment site 48cm | ecosystem: Environmental > Aquatic > Freshwater > Lake > Sediment | place: Rwanda: Western Province, Lake... | reverse complement strand
CCTCGAAAGCGGTTGTGCCCGCAAGGGCACCGCAGGCTGAAATCCGGCGTTTTCCGGATTTCAGGTGAGCGAAGCAAGGGATTGCGAGTTGGCGCAGCAATCCCAGCGAGTGGCCGACCCCGAGCGGGTTGGGAGCGAGGGGCGCCGAATCCTGCTCTCTGTTTGCGAAAGTAAACAGTTAAGTTCTTTATTAGAAAGTTTGGGCAACTATACACGGAGAGATGGCTGAGCGGACGAAAGCGACCGCCTCGAAAGCGGTTGTGCCCGCAAGGGCACCGCAGGTTCGAATCCTGCTCTCTCCGCCTACGCTGCAAAACAGCTTCGGCGGACAGGTCCGGCTACGCCAGAAAGTCTTTTGAGAACGCCAGCGTAAGCCGGCTCAACGACAGGTTTCGGCGGACAGGTCCGGCCGCACAAAGAACAGGAGGTTAAATCATGCAAAACTACAGGGAGATAAAGGCTTTTATAAAACATAATTTCAGGCATTTTAATTCCGCTGTACTTGTTGAGGCATCGGAAGCGTATGTAAAACATCTGAAGAACGGCGGGAAAATGATGATTACATTGGGCGGCGCCATGAGCACGGCTGAAATCGGGCTTACCCTGGCGGAGATGATAAGAAAAGGCAAGGTGCATGCCGTAACCTGCACCGGCGCAAACCTGGAGGAGGATTTATTCAACCTTGTTGCCCATAACCACTATGTAAGGGTAAGCTACCGGGATTTATCGCCAGAGGATGAAGTCGCACTCCTGAAAAGGAAACTGAACAGGGTCACGGACACATGCATACCCGAAGAAGAGGCGATGAGGAGACTTGAAGATGGCTTGCTTAAATTCTGGCAGAGGGCAGAAAAAGAAAACAGGAGATATTTTCCTTACGAATTCATGTACCAGTTGATAAGAAGCGGCAACCTTAAGAAACATTACCAGATTGACGTAAGAGATTCATGGGTCGCGGCGGCTTGCGAGAAAAATATCCCCGTATTTGTTCCCGGATGGGAAGATTCCACCACGGGAAATATGTTTGTTTCTCAAATCCGAAAAGGCATTATCAAAAATATCTCAACGGTAAAATCAGGGCTTGAAACCATGGATTTTCTTGTTGACTGGTATCTGAAGAATTCCAAAAAACACAGTATCGGTTTTTTCCAGATAGGCGGCGGGATTGCGGGAGATTTTCCAATCTGTGTTGTTCCTCTCATAAGACAGGACATTGGAAATAAATCCTGCAAATTATGGGGCTATTTCTGCCAGATATCCGACAGTACAACATCCTATGGTTCTTACAGCGGCGCAATCCCAAACGAAAAAATCACATGGGAAAAAGTCGGGATTGATACACCCAGATTTGTGATTGAAAGCGATGCAACCATAGTCGCACCCCTCATGTTTGCCTATGTCCTTACCCAGAGATAAGATGCATCTATGTTTTTGCGCGGTATCTCGGGATATAAAGGGAAAGGAAGACCAGAAGCATTCCCGCAATTATGATAACGTCAATGGTTTCTTTTAGAAACAGAATAGCCATTACCGCCGTTACCACAGAAGCGATATACTGGAATATCCCGAGAATCCCTGCCTCCAGATATTTCAGAGCATTGTACCAGAGAGTAAAACCTATACCTGCCGGAATTATCCCCAGATAAACACCCGCGAGAAAAACCCCGGGTTTCATATCCCAGAAATTGATTTCCTGTATCAGCATGGCAAATAGAAAAAATAACATCCCCAGGGATAGTGTAATGAAAGTCGTGAGCACGGCACCGTATCTGTTTGTGGGTTCTTTTCCTATGACTGTATACAAGGACCAGCATAAGGCGGCTCCTATTGCCATGAAATTGCCCTTCAAGAAATTACTCCCTTCAACAACAGACATGCCGGATGTTCCCTTTATTACGATGGCACAACCCAAAAATCCAAGCAGAACGGCGAGGATTTTATCAGAAGTAATTTTTTCACGGAGAAACAGCGTCGCCAGTATCAGGATAAACAGCGGGTTGGCATTCATCAGTATACTCGAGGAAGTCGCAGTCGTGTACCTCAGGGATGAAAAAACAAGCATATTCATCATGAATATGCCTGTTAACGCAAGAAAAAACAGGATAATCCAGTCCCTCTTGACTATATGGATCAAGTCCCTTACTCTCTTTCCCAAGAGAACAAACAGGAAAAGAGAAGCAAAAAAGCACCTCCAGAACGCAAGTACCAGGGGATTGACAGAACCGTCACCCATTACGATGCGGCCGACAAAAAAAACAGTACCCCAGGTAACCGCGGCAGAAATACCGCAGAGATACCCTTTTATTTTCATGGCAGGAATTCAGGATTCACGCTTCCAGTACAAACGGTATTTGTCCATTGAAGATAAAACCGCCTCTATGTTTTCTATGGGCGTGCCGGGATAAACTCCCCATATGAGGGACAGCCCACCCGTGGGAGAACCGAGTGTCTTAATACAACTACATATGTGGTCTTCAATCTCCTGTTTCTCTCCGAAAACTGTAAGCTTCTGCCTGTCTATATCAAGGTTTATGGCAACCCTGCCCTTGGCCAGTCTTTCAAGATTATCAATACCGTTTACAAGATCCTGAGGGTTCAGAATACTGACCCCGCATTCAATAAGATCCGGGATTATATCAAGGATGTATCCGTCTGTATGCAGTCCCACATGAACATTGTTTTTCCTGCAGTAAGAAAATATTTTCTTATATGCCGGCTTTATGAACTCTCTCCATGCGGAAGGGCTTATCGGAAGAGCGTTCTGAAGACCCAGGTCATCCCCGAAGCCGATCATGTCCACACCCATCGCAACGTATCTCTTTACAACGGCCATCCAGAATTCCGTAATCATATTTATCAGTTCAACGATACGAGGGTCTTTCACCGCAATATCCATCATGGAATTTTCAAAACCTCTCAGGTCTGCAAGTTTCAGGAACAAGAAGCCGTGTTCAACTCCTCCGGAGGTCAATTCCCCTCTTCTCTTTGCCTCCCTGATATCGGATTCAGTCTTTTTCCAGTCCGCGTAATCTTCGGGTGCGGGAGGGACATAACTCCTGAAACTATTCCAGTCCCTGAGAGGATGCTCAACCACCTGCCCTTCAAGATAATCCTGTACATACGACCATAGACATCCCCATCTGTCTCTTCTTGTGGTTCCGGCTTTTCTCGTCTCATCCCCTCCTATGGAAATGGAAATATCGGAAAACTGCTCTTTCAATTTTTCCATCTGCTTTTCAAATTGCTTCCATACAGGATAATACACGGAAATGCTGCAATTTACCTCTCCGTTACCCTTGAAGCATATGGTGTCAAGATACTGCTGCCTGTTCATGCATCTCCTCGCCGCTTTGTCTTTTGCAGGAATATCCGCTGAATCAGAGATTGCTCCTGAATTTTCTTATTTCGGGGAAAACGTCAGGGTTCTCGGTCTCTTTTATCTGCTGATAGAGTGCCTTTTCCTGCCTGGATAGTCTCTCGGGAACCACAACCCTTATCCTTACCAGCTGGTCGCCTTTCCCGTATCCTGTTATCCTCGGCATCCCAAGATTTCTAAGTCTCAAGACACTGCCTGTCTGTGTGCCCGGGGGTATCCGCATCTTCACCTTTCCCGTAAGCGTGGGCACATCTATCTCGTCACCGAGTATTGCCTGTGTGCTTGTAACGGGAACTTCACACAAGATATCGGAGTTTCTTCTCTCAAAAAATTCATCCTTTTCAACAAATATTGTTGTGTACAGGTCACCCCTTGAACCTCCGTAGACGCCGGCATCACCCTGTCCTTTCAGCCGCAAGCTGCTTCCGTGTTCAATCCCTGCCGGCACCTTCACCGCAATCCTGTGCATGTTTGTCCTTACCCTGCCGGTTCCCCTGCAATTTGAACACGGGTCCGAGATAACCCTGCCTTCACCTTTGCAGGAAGGGCATGTTTGCGCGAGAGTAAAGAATCCCTGGCTTCTTACAACCTGCCCCCTGCCCTTGCAGGCAGTGCACAGACTCCTCTCCTTCTTGCCGCTTTTGCTTCCGGTCCCGTTGCAGACGGGACACTCGTCATACCTTGATATATTTATGTGCTTTTCGGTACCTGTCGCGGCCTCCTTCAAGGATATGGACATCCTGTACTCAAGGTCGGAACCCCTGGTATGCCGCTCCGCCGCAGAAGTTCTTCCGCCATAACCCGTCCTTCCGAATGCATCTGAGAAAAAACTCTCAAAGATGTCACCGAAAATATCGGAGAAATCCATCTGCACCCTTGAAAAATCCTGCCGCCAGTCAAAACCCTGCGGGCCGAACCCCGCATGTCCGTACTGGTCGTAAATCTTTCTCTTTTCCGGGTCGCTCAGGACTTCGTATGCCTCAGTTATCTCTTTGAATTTCTCCTCGGCCTCTTTGTTGTTCGGATTCCTGTCAGGATGATATTTGAGCACGAGGTCCCTGTAGGCCTTTTTCAGTGCTTCCGTAGAAGCATCCTTATTGACCCCGAGAAGTTCGTAATAGCCCCTTTTTTCAGCCATTTACCCCGAATTCTCCTTTGCTACGCTTTCACGGTGAGGGGTTCATGATTTTGTTTCTCTGCTCTTACCCCTGCTTCTTTGAAAAGCGTGAAATGTGAAATGTCAGACGGGAGATGTAAAAACATTTAAGATGTATATTTTACCACCTCGGACAAAAAAAAGCAAGGGTTCATACTTATAAGAACCCTTGCTTTTCTCGTTAAATCATGGAGGTATCCGGACCTCGTGAGATATACTCCCTAAGAAAGGAGGTGATCCAGCCGCACCTTCCGGTACGGCTGCCTTGTTACGACTTCGCCCTCCTTACCGAGCGTACCTTATTTACTTTAAAAGTATCTTCAGGTACCCCCGATTCAGTTGGCGTGACGGGCGGTGTGTACAAGGCCCGAGAACGTATTCACCGCGGCCTGGCTGATCCGCGATTACTACCGATTCCAACTTCATGCAGGCAGGTTGCAGCCTGCAATCCGAACTGGGGCTGGCTTTCTGAGATTTGCTCCGCCTCGCGGTTTTGCTTCCCTCTGTACCAGCCATTGTAACACGTGTGTAGCCCTGGACATAAGGGGCGTGCTGACTTGACGTCGTCCCCACCTTCCTCCGTGTTAACCACGGCAGTCCCCGTAGAGTGCTGCCTTTAAAGGCGAGTAACTACAGGCAAGGGTTGCGCTCGTTCAAGGACTTAACCCAACACCTCACGGCACGAGCTGACGACAGCCATGCACCACCTGTCCACCCTCCCCGATTGCTCGGGGTCGTTGCCCTTTCGGACTCCTACCAGATGGATGTCAAGCCCAGGTAAGGTTCTTCGTGTACCATCGAATTAAACCACATGTTCCACCGGTTGTGCGGGCCCCCGTCAATTCCTTTGGGTTTCAGCCTTGCGGCCGTAGTCCCCAGGTGGGGTGCTTAACGTGTTAACTTCGGCACCGATCCGTTTTACCAGACCGACACCCAGCACCCATCGTTTACAGCGTGGACTACCGGGGTATCTAATCCCGATCGCTCCCCACGCTTTCGTCCCTGAGCGTCAGTTTCAGAGTAGGAAACCGCCTTCGCTACTGGTGTTCCTGCCAATATCTACGCATTCCACCGCTACACTGGCAGTTCCGTTTCCCCCCTCTGAACTCAAAGTCAAGCAGTTTCAGTTCCCATTCTCTGGTTGAGCCAGAGTATTTCAAAACTGACATGCCTGACCGCCTGCGGACCCTTTACACCCAATAAATCCGGGTAACGCTTGCCCCTCCCGTATTACCGCGGCTGCTGGCACGGAATTAGCCGGGGCTTCCTTTAACGGTACCGTCTTCCGCCTAAGCGGATTCTTCCCGTTCGACAGAGTTTTAAGACCCGAAGGCCTTCATCACTCACGCGGCGTCGCTGGATCACCCTTGCGGGCATTGTCCAATATTCCTCACTGCTGCCTCCCGTAGGAGTCGGGGCCGTGTCTCAATCCCCGTGTGGCTGGTCGTCCTCTAAGACCAGCTACCCGTCTTCGCCTTGGTAGGCCGTTACCCTGCCAACTAGCTGATAGGACTCAAGCCCATCCCTCGACAGCCTGTTTTGCAACAGGCCTTTGCTTTTCAAGTGAATCCACAAGAAAAGATTATCCGGTATTAGTCCACCTTTCAGCGGATTATTCCGGTCCAAGGGGGAGGTTACTTAAGTGTTACTCACCCGTCCGCCGCTTTCCCCCGGGGAATTCTATCCGAAAATAAAATCCCCCAAGTTCGGCGCTCGACTTGCATGTGTTAGGCACGCCGCCAGCGTTCACCCTGAGCCAGGATCAAACCCTCAGAGAAATTTTGAGGCCCGAATACCTCCAAATTTTCAAAGAACTTTTATATCTTTGCAGAGATAGTTTACCTTTCTTCACTTTCTCTGTCAACAGATACTATTTCCTATCCGTTGATGCTTTCCCCTAACCCACCTGTCCTGAAATTTTATTCAACAGGTGGTTCTGCCGGAGGCGCAGGAGGCGCCGCAGGAAGTTCCATCGGTGGAGCTCCTGTTGAAACCGGAGGCTTCTTCGGCATGGCTTGCTTGATGATGAACAAAAGCGCCACCAGGATAATTATTATCAGAATAACTACCCCTGCCGGATTGTTTTTCTTTTCCGCCATTTTCATCTCCTCCTTTCTTTTTTATTTTTTACTGCTTCCTACTATTCTGCTTGAGTTATAACTTTATCATATTCAAGAAAAGTGTCAAGTTTTTTTTGCGAATCTGTTGTGGTGGAGTATATTTTCCATATTCCTCTTGGGGACATGCATTTCGCCGTTGTCATCTTTCCAGTATTTTACAGAACCGTCAAATCTCTCAACCGATGAAGTCTCATCCGGATATCCAAGCGCTATGACAGAATCAACCTGGTAATTATACGGTAAATTCAGAATCTCCGCAAGTTCCTTTCTTTTGACCGAACCAATCCAGCAGGTCCCGACACCTTCCGAAACCGCGGAAAGGAGAATATTTTCAACAGCAGCACCTGCATCATAAGCGGGCGTAGGAGTCTTAATATCGCCGTTGCAGATCACCACTATATAGGAGACCGGTCTTCTTCCCTCAGGAGGGGGTCCGGCAGGACCAAGATATCCTGCCCAGCCGAGTAACGGAAAGATCCTGTCAACCAGATTCTTTTCAGTGACGATGATGAATTCCAGAGGCTGCATATTCATACCGCTGGGTGCAATACGGGCGGCATCAACAAAAGATTCCAGTACTCCGACAGGAATTTTCTCCTGTTTGAACCTCCTTATAGTCCTTCTCTTCTTAATCGCTTCTTTTACATCCATTTACCCTGAACCCTCCCTTGATACGCTTTCGTCGTGAGGGGTTTCGTTTTATCACTGTTTTTTATCAAAATTTCAGACCTTTACTCTGAACTCTTCCATCTATCTCTTTCATAGTGACGAGTCTCGATTCTAAAATCATTGTCCCTCACCATTCAAGCATAGCAAGAAGAGTTCGGGATAAAGTCGGGGCGCCCGGATTCGAACCGGGGACCCCCAGAACCCCATTCTGGTGCCCTAAGCCGGACTGGGCCACGCCCCGTGTAAAAACAGTCAGAAGTGAAAAACAGTTGTCAGTGATTAGAACATTCACGGCACATCTTTATATAATTCATACAATATTCATCTCTGCCTGTCAATGTTTCAGCCAGACATACAGCATCCCTGATTCCTTCGTCGTTGGGGTCGGTGATCGCGGAATCAAGGCCGGCCGCTATTGAAAGCGCTATGAAATACTTGTTCAGCAGTTTTCTGTTCGGCAATCCGAATGACACATTTGACAAACCGCAGGTTGTTTTAATCCCCGGAAATTTTGCCTTTATTGCCACTATGCTCTCCAGGAAAATATTGCCGTTTTTCATATCCACGCTGATGGGTTGTACAAGAGCGTCTATGAAGATATCTTCTCTCTTGACCCCTACTCCTTCAAGCAGATTTACAATCTTTGAGGTTATTTCAATTCTCTTTTCCACATTATTCGGAATACCTGCATCATCCATCGTCAATCCTACCACCTTGCAGTTATTATTTTCTTTTATGACGGGCAGAAGTTTTTCTATCCTGTTCTTTTCGCCGTTTATGGAGTTTATCATCCTGTCGGCACTCCTTGTTCTGACAAGACAGTTCTTTATAACAGCAGGGTCGGAGCTGTCCATGCAGACAGGGACATCTCCCAGTTCATTAACAATGTCAACAAGCCATTCCATATCGGAGATTTCCTTTTCCTGCCCTTTGCCTGTTCCCGCGTTCAGGTCAATATAGTTCGCGCCGTTCGAGACCTGTCTCTGCGCAATTTTCTTTATAAACTCCCTGTCTTTCTTTTCAATCGCCTGCGCTATGGACTTCCTCGTCGCGTTAATAAGTTCCCCTATTATTATCACAAGTATCTCCCTTTATTATGGGCAATAATGTATAACTTTCAAAGGTTCTTGTCAAATGCATTATCCAGATATGCTATACTGTAAAATCAGGGAAATATGGCCGAGGTATAAAAGGCATGAAAATCACAAAAGAGGAGTTTGAGGAAATAGTTGCCGCAAAGCGCGACAGCCTGCCTCGTGTTATAAAGGACAGGATTGAGAACGTTGAGTTTTTTGTGGAGGAAGGAACCACACCCAATCTGCTCGGATTATATCACGGTATCCCCTACCCCAGAAGAAAGAATCCCGGCTACTCCCTCGTCATGCCCGACAAAATAATTCTCTTTAAGGGTCCAATAGAACGCGGATGCAGGACAAGAGAAGAACTGGAAAAAAGAATTGAAAAAGTTCTGTTTCATGAAATCGGCCATTACCTGGGACTTAACGAAGAGCAATTGCGCAAATTATCCCTCTGACTCTCTTGCCTTCAACTCCTTCATCAGAAAACCCGCAAGACGGAACTCCTTCCCCCTGAAGACACCTCTTATCTCCCTGACAGGCATAATGGACATAAGCGTATTTGTGAGGAAAACTTCGTCCGCGCTTTCCAAATCTTCCGGCAGAAATTTCCCCTCCTCACTGTTTACACCGTGCCTAGCGCATATCTCAAGAACGGTTTTTCTCGTTATGCCGGGAAGAATGCCGCAATCAAGAGAAGGCGTAAATATCTTTTTGCCCTTCACAAAAAAAAGATTTGATACTGTTGCTGAGGCAAGATGCCCTTCCGTATTCAGGAGAATGTTATCGTCATACCCCTGTTTTCTCGCCTCCCCCCTGGCAAGGATGCTTTCAAGATAGTTGAAGGTTTTCACACAGCTGAGCGGTGATTTTTCGTTTTTGAAATACGTTTTACTGACAATGCATCTTATCCCTTCCCTGTAAAATCTTGCAGGATACGCTCTGTGTTTTTTCACCAGAGCCAGAACGTTTGACCTGCTTTCATCTCCGGGGTCAAAGGACTCCGTTTCTTTTCTCCACACGCTAATCCTTATATACGCCCGGTCAAGACCGTTCTTTCTGAGAACGGTTTCAATCTTTCTTCTGAGATTCTCACCTTCCTCCGCAATCTCAAATCCGCATATATCAGCACCTTTCTGCAAACGCTTCCAGTGGTCGTCCCACCTGAAGATTCTGTAATCTTCAGCCCGCAGGGTTTCAAAAACTCCATCGCCGTAAAGGAAGCCCCGCTTCAATTTACCAAAAGAAATTACTTCCCCGGATATTCGCCTGCCGTTAAGACAATAATAGTTTTTTACCATTTTCATCACGCCCCAGTGTCAGGAAAAGGGATTTCGCCTTTGTCATCGTCTCCTCGTATTCGGCTTCAGGACTGCTGTCCCACACGATACCGCCGCCAACGGGGTAGTAAAGCCGGTTTTTCTTCAGCAGTATCGTTCTTATGAGTATATTAAGTTCCATGTTGCCGTTAAACCCCAGATACCCCATGCTGCCGGTGTAAAACGCCCTCTTGTGCGGTTCAAGTTCCTCTATGATTTCCATCGCCCTTATCTTCGGCGCTCCGGTTATGGAACCACCGGGAAAGGTGGCCTTCAGCAGGTCAACCTGACTCACTCCTTCATTCAGAACGCCTTCCACGAGAGACGTGGTCTGGAACACCGTTCTGTAACTTTCTACCTGCCGCAATCTTCTGACTCTGACAGTGCCGTACCTGCACACCTTGCCTATGTCGTTCCTCTCCAGGTCAATTATCATGACAAGTTCCGCCCTGTCCTTTGCGGATTCCATCAACTCCTTCCTGTACCTCTCGTCCGCCCTCCTGTCCATCCCCCTCGGCCTGGTACCCTTCATCGGCTTTGTCATGACCCTTGAACCTTCCTTCCTGAGAAAAATTTCGGGAGAGTTTGAAAGGAGTTGAAACTCCCCGGCGTTGAAATACCCGGAGAACGAGGTGGGATTAACCTTCCTGATCTTAGCATATACGGCTTCCGGGAGAAAAACGCCTTCTGCCTCCAGCCGCTGAGCAAAATTTATCTGGTAAACGTCCCCGCTCGCTATATAATTCTTTATCTTTTCAATGGATTTTACATACTGTCTGTATGAAAGGTTGGAAGAAAACTTCTTTATATCCGCCGCACATTCTTCCCGCCTGTTTCTACCCGGGGCTATCTTCCTGATCATGTCGGCTTTTTCCCTGAACATGAGTTTGAAATTCCTCGCGTTTTCATTCTGAAGGTTTGCTGAAAGAAGCGTCAAATTCTTCTCCACGCTGTCTATCAGTAAGACGGTATCGTAAAACCCCAGGTATATATCCGGCATCTTCAGGTCATCTTTGCTTATATCAGGCAGTTTTTCAATCTGCCAGCCCAGGTCATAGGAAAAAAAACCGAGCGCCCCCGGAGAAAAGAAACCCGGATGGGAACGGTGGTATTTCTTCAACAGACTGTTCAGAATCTCAAAAGGGTCGCCGTAAAATCTCTTTTCGCCGGCGTTTCCGGAAACAACTGTCTTCCTCCCCTTGCTCCTGAAAACAAGGAACGGGGCAAAAGCCATGAGGGAGTATCTTTGAGTGCGGCCGGAAAGACAGGTATCAAGCCAGATGAAATGGTCTTTTTCTCCGAGAAGACCGAAAAGTCTTTCAGGCGGGATAAAAGGGAGTCTTGCGGAAATCAATTCCTGTAGAGTAGGCATTCTGCTCTCTATCCAAATCTCCCTTATATTCCCCCTTTGCAAAAGGGGGAAACAGGGGGATTTATTCATTTGTCTATCTTCTTTATCTTGTTCACCCTTCTGAGATGCCTTCCCTTCAAAAACGGGGTTTCAAGAAAAGTTTTCGTAATTTCCAGGGCAAGTTCGTTGCCCAGCAATCTTCCGCCCAGTGTAAGAACATTGGCGTCATTGTGCTCCCTTGCCAGGACCGCATCCTGCACCGTGCAGCATCTTGCCGCGCGTATGCCGGCAAATTTGTTTGCAACCATGCTCATTCCTATACCGGTTCCGCATACAAGCACGCCCGCGGAAATCTCCTTCTTCTGAATCCCCACTGCCAGTTTCTCCGCGAAGTCAGGGTAGTCAACGGATTTTTTTATGTGCGTCCCGTAGTCAATAACCTCAAACCCCTCCTTCTTCAACTGCCCTTTCAGGAATTCCTTCAGGTCAAATCCCGCATGGTCACTTCCCACTCCCACTTTCATGTTATTTTCCTCCCGGTTCAGATCATCGCAGGCGGAGGGGGTCTTTGCCGGTGATGTCCCAGATTGAGGAGGGGTTGCCCGGCAATGCACCGCCGTCTATGACAATATCCGCCATGTTCTTAACTGCATACGCTATCTCTTCCGTGCTTGAAGGATTCTTCTCCCCGGAAATATTTGCACTTGTTGAAGCAAGAACGTCAAACCTTTTTATAAGCCGCAGAAGAAATCTGTGGTCAGGTATTCTGAATGCCATTTTCCCATCTGGAGATGTGATGCGGTGCAGGTTTCTTTTTGCCTTCAATATAAACGTGGTTGCACCGGGCCAGGACTTTTCAAGAAGAGCCCTTTTTTCAGCGGGTATCTCCGCGAACTGCCTGACCTTCTCTATCGTATCCACGAATCCTATGAGAGGCTTTTTCCCTGAACGCCCCTTTATTTCAAAAATCCTATCCTGCGCTTCTTTGTTCAACCCGTCGCAGACCAGGCCGTAAACGGTATCGGTCGGGACAACCGCAACTCCACCTTCACGCAATATTTTTTCAGTATCGACAAGCAGTTTTTCGCTGTTGTTTTCATCCAGTTTGAACATCTTCATTCAGGTATCAAGGCCTATTCTGCACTTATGTAAAAGTTTACCGTAAGACTTTTCCTCATAGGATTTATAAAGAGAGGTTCTTTTGAGAAGTTCATCAAAATCCACACTGTGAGCATCAAAATCAGGGCCGTCCACACAGGCGAATCTGACCTTTCCGGCCACGGTCACCCTGCATCCTCCGCACATTCCGGTTCCGTCAACCATTATAGGGTTCAGACTCGCTATTGTTTTTATGCCGTGTTTTTTTGTAATTTCACTGACCTTCTTCATCATGGGTATGGGGCCTGCCGTGAGCAAGTAATCAATCTTTCCGCCTGACCCAATGAGGTCCAGAAGCACGTCGGTGGTAAATCCTTTCTTGCCCTTGCTTCCGTCATCCGTCGCTATAAGAACCTCGTCGCTTATCTTCTTCATCTCTTCTTCAAGAATCAGCAGTCTCTCGTTCCTTGCGCCCATCACGGTAATGAGGTAGTTCCCCTTCTCCTTGAACGCCTTCGCCATCCAGTAAACGAAAGCCGCGCCAACCCCTCCCACGATAATGCACACCCTGCCGTATTTCTCTATCTCCACGGGATTGCCGAGGGGACCGACGACATTCAGTATGCTATCCCCCTCTTCAAGCATCCCGAGTTTTCCCGTGGAAGTGCCCACCTCCTGGAATATGAGGGTGATGGTTCCCTTCTCCGCATCTATGCCCGCAACGGTAAGAGGTATCCGCTCGCCTTTTTCGTCCGCCCTGAGGACAATGAACTGCCCGGGGAGCGCCTTCTTCGCAATCAGCGGCGCTTCAACCTCCATCCTTTTTATCTTCTCGCCCAGAATCTCTTTTTTCACTATCCTGTTCATTTAGGTTTTTCCCACCTGAGCAACTCCGTCACGCTGCTTAACGTCCCGCCGTCCTTTATCTCCTTCCTTATCCTGTTCTCCCTTTCAAGAACATCCATCGCCCTGTTTGCAATCTCAACCACCCTTTCTTCCGGGACCACAACAACACCGTCGGAGTCTCCCACAATCCAATCGCCCGGCGATACGAGACAGCCGCCTATCCTCACCGGAACGTTAATCTCGCCGAGCCCCTTCGGTTCCCCTGCCTCAGGGCATATCAGTTTTGCGAATACCGGCAATCCCATCTTCCTTATCTCTTCCGTATCCCTCACACCGCCGTATATGACGACGCCTGCAATCTTCTTTATCAAGCAACTGTTCGTTGCCAGTTCACCCCATACCGCAGGCCCCACCCCACCGGCGTCTATGACAATTATCTCCCCTTTTCGCGCAACATCTATCGCCTCAACCGGTTTTGCCCAGTCGCCAGGATATGTCCTGACGGTCACCGCGGGACCCGCCACCCTGGCATCGGCAGGGGAAAGCGGAAATATCTCCCGTATCCAGCCCTGCCTGTGGAGCGCATCGGAAATGTTTGATGTTGAAACCTGAAGGAGGGTTTTTTTAACGTCATCCAGGGCAGTCCGTTTATAGAGCCTGGTCTTTATTCCTTTCTTTTCCCTGACGGCTTTCTTTATGGCCCTGACCGCTTCTTTCACATTTGCAGATTTCGTTACCGCGCCGCCTATGATAAGTATTGAGGCGCCTGCTTTAACCGCGTCAACAACGTTCTCGGAATTGAGCCCGCCGGCAATCGCAACGGGTATGCGGACAGCAGAGGCAATCTCCTTGACCAGGCCGAAGGAAATGTCGCCTGTCATCTGCCTGTCTATGGGAATGTGTACGCCGACATAGTGAACCCCTATCTTCTCAACCTCCTTCGCCCTTCCGACGGTGGCAGCCCCTTCCATGAGGTCCGCCAGCACTTCGCCGCCGTAGTTTCTGGACGCCTCCACAGCCTCCTTTATCGTCTGGTCAGAAGCGTTTCCCAGCACAACGACAACATCCGCGCCTGCCTTGAAAGCCATCTCCGCCTCCATCCTTCCGGTATCCATTATCTTCATGTCCGCGATTATTTTCCTGCCGGGAAGCTCTTTCCTCAGCATGCGGAGGGCGTTAAGACCTTCGGACTTGAGCAGGGGCGTGCCTGCCTCAATCCATGAGATACCGGCCTTAACGGCTTCACGGGAAACTTTCAACGCCCTTTTGATTTCAGTGAAATCAAGTGCGAGTTGTATCACGGGAAATTCACTGTTTTTCACCATTATCTCTGTCCCAGGCTCTCCTGTCCGAACCGTTCTTCTTATTGTTATTGGAGGATGCCTTCCGACGGTATTTCAATATGCAGACCCTGTTGGTGTCTTTGACTCTCTGGTACTCCGCCCTGTCAACCATCTTGTCTATCAGGTAGGTACCCATCTCCCCCAGCGAACTCTTTTCCTCCTCCTCGGGCGATGGATTCAACGGATTGTATGGAAACCCCCTGTCAAGGATTTCAACCGTGACGCAATTATCATCGTATCTCCACATTATCTTGAGCGTGTTGTCGGAAGAGGTAGAGTTTGTCAGTATGTTTGAACATATCTCGTCAATAACGAGCATCAGTTCCCAGGTCTTTCTGAATCCCAGTCTTATGTCTAAACTTCTCTCCTGGATAAAATCGGAGATGCACTCAAGACTCCCCGGGTTTTTTTCAATGACTATGTAATCGCAACTGTTCTTGTCTTCCATAATCTTTCAACAATTCCTGGTATATCCTTTCTATGGAGTCCACCATCTTCTGTACAGGGAAAAGATTCTCCACGACTCGTCTCCCATCTTCCCCCATTTTATAAGATATTCCGGGATTTTTCAAAAGAAAAAGAATTTTTTCCTTCAGCATGGATGTGTTCTTCGGCGGAACCAGATACCCGGTTCTGTCATTGACCACCAGTTCCCTGGCTCCATCAACGTCAAACGCAACAACGACCCTGCCTCCGGCAAAGCCCTGAGCCACCGCCTTCGGCAGCCCCTCCCTCAGACTCGTGTGAACCAGAATATCCATGGCCGATATGAAACCCGGGATTTCCGAAGGAGGCACCAGCCCGGTGAAGATAACCTTCTGAAAGATATTGTTCTCCCTCGCGAATTTTTCAAGGTCGGCTCTCAGTATCCCGTCTCCCACAATAAGCAGTCTTGCCGCGGGATATTCCTTCACCACCCCCGCAAACGACTCCATGAGATATTCCTGCCCCTTGAGAGGGAAGAGCCGTCCCACCATACCTATGACCTTCTCGTTCTCTCTTATCCCGAGAGCCCTTCTCCTGTCATCCCTGCTTCTGTCCGCATCCAGGTACGGCTGGATGTCAAACCCGCTGTACACGATGGAATACTGTTCTTCCCTACCTATGCCTGCTTTAAGGTATTTCTCCTTCATTACACCGCCCACGCATATGAAACGGTCCGTGAAGATTGCCGCGATCTTCTCCGCCGCAATATATGCCATGTTGCGGAGCGGTGATTGGAATTCATGGAACGAGGGTCCGTGCACGGTATGGATTACCAGCGTTTTCCTGCAGGCGATTTTTGCCGCGATCCTGCCCAGTATTCCTGCCTTTGCACTGTGCGTATGCACTATGTCGTATCTCTTCTTCCTGAAAACAAAGACAAGTTTCAGGAAACAGGCCATGTCATGTAAAGGATTTATCTCCCTTACAAGTTCCCGTATCACGATGAGCCCTGCCCCTGCCTTTCCTATCTCTCTTTCAAGGGAGCCCTCAGGACCCGTGGTGGGACCGCTTATAAGGTCAACCTCATAACCCTTTTTTTTCAACCCTCTGACGGTGAATATTGTGTTTTCCTGGGCGCCGCCGACAATGAGGCGGGTGATAACATGGCAGATTTTCATTATATTTCGCTTACGCTCGTATCCGGTCCGTTCTTCACCTTCGCAAAAATCCTTACCCCTTTTATCTCTATGCTTATGTTGTCTATGTCAAAATCGTCGGGGAGTATTCTTATGTGGGATACATTCTCGCGGGGAACAACGATAAGACGCCTTTCCCTGTCAATGTCAACGGGCTTCACCTGCCCTTTCATGACAAGAATACCTTTTCCGTCCAGCATCAACCAGCTTTCCGTGAATTTCAGGACCTTACCTATGAAAACCCATACCTTCTGTTCCGAATAACTTTTCTTGAACCGCACCTTTATTATCTTTCCCTCTATCATCGGTTCTCCTGTTATCTCACCTGGCATTCCCTGACATACTTTAACATAATCTTTCTGCTTGCTTCAAATTCTTCGTCCGAATATGTCCGGAAGGTAAGGCTTGCCGGGTCAACAGCCTTGGACGGCACGAAACGCTGGAGATAGAAAATTCCGGCACCTGCAACCAGCCTGCCAATCTCTTCAAAATCTTTCACTTCCAGCAACTCCCTGACAACCGTCGTTCTGAATTCATAGCCAAGTCCGGAATCTTTTATCAGGGAGATGCTTTTTTCAACATCCCTTATGTTTACAGGTGCTCCCGCAAGAACCTTGTATTTGCCGGGAGGCCCCTTTACATCCATGGCTATGTAGTCAACAGCATTCTCTTCAATTGCCTTTCTGATTACGGCGGGGAAGGTCCCGTTGGTATCCAGTTTCACCAGGTATCCCATCCCCTTGACCCTTTTCAAAAAAACCTGAAGTCCGGCATCGCAGCAGGGTTCCCCTCCCGTGATGACGACACCTTCAAGATATTTCTTCCTTCTTTCCAGAAACGAGATTGTCTCTTCAACATCAAGAGGGGTCGTAAATCTCTCGGGCAGTACAAGTTCGGGGTTATGGCAGAAGGGACAGCGAAGATTACATCCCTGGACGAATACTATGCAACTTATTTTCCCCGGGAAATCTATGAGGGAAATTTTTTGCAAACCGCCTATTCTCATTTGAGGACATACGTCTTTCTTATCTTGAACTCCGCGGCCTTCCCCTTATTCCACTGGTTCACAGGCCTCAAATACCCGACTATCCTTGAATAGACCTCGGTCTCCCTGTTGCACCTGTCACACCTGTAAGCCTCCCCTTTTATGTATCCGTGTTCCGGACATACGGAAAATGTCGGGGTGATCGTGAAATAGGGGAGTTTGAATTTTTCACAGATGACCTTCACAAGTTTCTTTACACCCTCGTTCGTATCCACGCGCTCTCCCGTGAACAGATGGATGACCGTGCCCCCGGTGTAAAGGGTCTGAAGTTCGTCCTGGAGTTCAAGCGATTCAAAGACATCCTCGGTGTAATTCACCGGAAGCTGTGAGGAGTTTGTGTAGAACGGCTCCGCTCCCCTCTGGTATTCCTCCTCGTTTGCGCAGATTATGTCAGGATATTTCATCTTGTCGGACTTTGCCAGGCGGTAACTGGTTCCCTCGGCCGGAGTGGCTTCAAGGTTATAATTATTGCCGGTTGTTTCCTGGAATTCAACCAGTTTTTCCCGCATGAAGCGCATGACCCTGATGCTGAACTGCAATCCCTCCGGCGTTCCAATTCCCTTGCCCAGAAGGTTCAGACATGCTTCATTCATCCCCGAGAGTCCTATCGTGGAAAAGTGGTTCATCCAGTATTTCCCGAACCTCTGTTTGACGTTCCTCAGGTAGAAAGCGGAATAGGGATAGAGATTTTCATCGGTTAATTTTTCTATGATCTTCCTTTTTATCTCCAGGGATTCTTTTGCGGCAGACATCAGGTTGCCCAGTCTTTCCAGGAACTCGTCCTCGGAATTTGAAAGGTACCCTATCTTCGGCATATTGATTGTCACGACACCTATGCTCCCGGTCAGTGGATTGGCGCCGAAAAGCCCGCCGCCGCGCTTTCTCAGTTCAACGGTATCCAGTCTGAGCCGGCAGCAATTGAATGAAATTTGGCCAAGTGAATGTGCAAAAAGATGATTTCTGGCGAGTTCTATATCATAAAATGGTCTGGGGACTTCATATTTCTTGATTTTTATCTCTTTAACCCTTACCACATAGACATCGCTGTTTTTTATTTTCAAACTTTCATCTGTATCGGCATCATATTTATTCAAAGTATCAAAACCAACCATTCTTGATTTGGTAAGCCCGGGAACTTTAAAAGTAGAAAAAGCCATCCAGCCGGGGACTCTTTCAGATAAAACAGGATTATTTGCATTTCCATTCTTTTTGATTGATGATTTACTATGCTGCAAATAAATTCGCTGGCTTTTCTCTTTTAACGTGTATGTAACGGGCTGGCCAATCAAAGAAAACAGCAGGACCAAATCCCTTGATAACTCCACGTCATTAATATGGATTTCTTTTCTTTGTTTATAACCGTCTCCCCGGGAAAAAAACTCTAAGAAATTTTCTATAACGCTTTCAGGAGAATTAAATAAAATATCCGGCAGTCTTCCATATTTCCTAAAACCCGCATCATGCAATTTTCTTGCCAATTCCACATTGTAAACATATAAATAATACGTATTGTATCGCGGGTCTTTTTTCTCTTTGCACGTCAGACCAAAAACAGCCTTAATTAACGATTTGATTCTTTCTAAATTTTCCTTGTCTCCGAATTTAAATGTAAACTGCAGTCCTCTTGGTTCTCCAAAATGAGTATAACCTTTTCTGGTTTCAAAAAGGTAATTTCCGTCAGCAGTAAAATAGCCCAGAACCTTCGACAGGTCCTCATTTAACATCAGGTTATCTATCTTTTGATATTCTTTTGACAGATTTTCTGAAGCTCTTTTCAGGGAAATAAGATAATCACCTTTTCTTACATCCTTCGCAAATTTCATCCTTACTCCATTATTAGTCATAACCGGAATCGGATGTTTATCTGAAAAAGTAGCCGCTTTGCCATCTTCAACAGTAATTTCTATGGCGGAAGTATCAAAAACCCTCAAAAACCTTTTCACTTCTACCCATTCAGTTTTCAAATTCTTCGGATTTAATGATAAAAATTGAAGATTTCCCTCTCTTTTACATTCTGCCCAGCCTTCATTGTCAAAATCCCCAGATTTATATCTTTCAACCACCTCTTTAATGGTAATTCTTTTTATCTTTTTGGAATTT
>Ga0172365_10001113_pt1 | contig 19128 bp, 14 predicted proteins | sample LakKivSesite48cm_FD_114535 | JGI IMG/M metagenome (GOLD analysis project Ga0172365, IMG submission 114535) | Sediment microbial communities from Lake Kivu, Rwanda - Sediment site 48cm | ecosystem: Environmental > Aquatic > Freshwater > Lake > Sediment | place: Rwanda: Western Province, Lake... | reverse complement strand
GGAATGGTTCATAAAGACATACCTTGGTTATATAGAGTATCGCTTTATGTCATGACAGGCAGCTCAAAGGTATATGATGAAGACATTCCTTATTTATATATAGGAGACGGAATTATTTGTTGTCATGCAAAAAGTGATGAATCTTTAATTGCACATCTTTCACAAGGGCAACAAGTCACAATAAAAGGCACAGTGATTGGAAAAGTGAATGTAAAAGACGAATTTTTTGTTTATCTTGTAAATTGTTATCTACAATGAAGAATTGATTATCTATAACATACGATGTTACTCTGATGAAGCCATCAAAAGATGGAATAATCGCACTTGTGGAGATCCCCTTATATAGAAATACATTATTATAGGAGTAATTGGGGGTAGTCCCCACATTTTGTATAATTAATTAAACGTCTTGAGAAGAGTACCCCAGAAAATCTTTGATTCTTTTGAGATTTTCAAAAGAAGGTTTGTAAATATCTTTTTATCAACCCTATGTTCACCGTGGTTGTTACAATTTTTTAATCTCGCGGATACTATGCAGTGAATGCGTCAAGGAGAATTGAGCCGCCTGATTTTTTCTCTGTACGTGTCTGGATGAGATAAATCTGCTTCAGTGTAATCGGGTAATCAAGGGTTGCAGAAGGATTTGTCCATTTCGGCGTAAGGTCAGGCGGTGCAACACTGACAAACCTCCACTCGTCCTTCCAGAAGACACCGCGAGTTCCGCCGGTGAAATCGGCGATGAACTCCTCGCCATCCCTGTCCGTGATGACACCGCGTAACCACTGTTCCCTGCCGTCTCCGTAAACCCAGAAACCGAGCCCGAAGGGTTGACCGGCAATGGGTCTGTTCAGGTTCAGATATATGGCGGACGTTCCACCGGGAGTCATTTTGTAGTTCAGGCGTAGAGATGCGTTCCCCTCTTTTTTATTGGTAGTTTCAGGGGCGATATTCGTTGCCTCTTTGTCACAATTCTCCATGGAAATCTGGAAGCTTCCGGGGTTGTCAAAGCTTTCAAACACGTTGCTCTTGTAATAATCCACATACACAGGTAAAACCTTTTCCGTGTTTCCGATTTTAATGGTGAGTGCATGTTTACCTTGCGCTTTTCCAAGAACGGCGGATTCTTTTTCAGACCACTCGATACCCTCCGATGGTTGAACGTTCACCATGTTGCGCAACAACATGATATAATCACCGTCCGAGCCGATGGCGGAAATGTCAATGTGTCTTATATCGCCGGTGCTTAACAGGATGGCATCCGGTTTGACCTCAATTTTTTCCGGTTGCATAACATGCACGGAAATGGAATCGGATAATTCTCCACCCTTCCATTTGACCGTGATTTTCCCCTTTGCATTTTCAGCGGCAAATGATACGGTGCCGTTTTTCATCGTGCCGATATTTCCTGTGATTTCCCATGATATGTCTTTCGGGTCAAATGGGAGGGCGTTATAATGCTCGTCATACAAGGTGGGTGTTATGGTCATGGTTGAACCGACGGGGATGCGGAGGTCGTTTGGTTGCAGACAGATGTGAGCGGGTCTGCCGGGAGTTGCAGTGCTGACAAGAAGCAAAGCCTCGGTGACCGTTCTCGGTCCTGTGGCATCTGATGGTCTGTTGGTGATTTCGCCGCGAACCCACATGGTTGTTGAGCCACCACCGTCCAAGTTGATGGCATCCCACGCCCCGAGCCCTTTCATATATTGAGCCAGTTCGTCCAGACTTTGACCGATGCTCAGGGATGGCTGGCGCCCGTCAACGGCGACGAGATAAACCGTCTTTTTATCTTTTGAGAGACCGATGGCGGTTCGTGGATGCTTTGTGGTGCTGAAAGACTCCGGTATCTTTTCCTCCTCAAATTCCACAGATATTTTTCCATCCCTGAGAATACGTGGACAGCCGCCCACGGCAAGCACAACGGCTTTATCAAAACCCTTCAGTACGGCATTAAGGGTCGCCTCTGCATTTTTCTTCAGGACATTGCGAAATTTGTCTCCAAACTCGGGCTTCATTGCGAGAATGAACATCCCTTTTTGACATGCCACCTTTGTTTCGTTTGTTAAAATGTCAGTAACATAGACATGACACGGCTCATTGGGGATGAAGACGGGACTGTCCTGTCTCAGGAGAAAAATCAGGCGAGGGATGTGAAAATCTACCTCATTTCCAAATCGGTCAGTAAACAATACAGCATCCGCCTCATAACTCAGATTGATGCCGTTTACAGGAATGGAGGTGTTTCCGACTTGCAGAGTCACATCCATGTCAACTCTGGCAAAATATGGAGTCCCCTGCTTATCCATCATAAAGACACTTCTATTGGGATGTGGACCCTTGTAGATTGTCCCATCATCCACAAAAAGACCGACGGGTGTAAATTTATTGCCCCAGAAATCGGCATTCACCGCGGCAACGGTTGTATGCCCCGGACGATTCTCCCGTGTGGCAATGGAGGCGACTTTTTCACCCTGAAAGAGCATATCTTTCCCCTTTTCCGCCTCAAGATGAAGGGCGGGTTGCCTGAGGTCGATAGTGAGCGCATTTAAGAAAAGGGGTCCCGATTGCCTCCATTCAATCCTGTGAATCACGCCATTTTCAATGGGATATTCATATAAGACATTCTTCTTCCCGATGGGCAGATATGCCTCGGGGCTTGTGACAGATGGTGGAGTTAAGATAATATGACGGGCGCAAGAGGAGACCGTAAGAATGAGGATGAAAAAAAGAAGCCCCGTGGCAAACAAACGTAAACGCCTCATTTTTTCTCTCCTTTCAAATAAAGACATCTCACGCAGAGAACGCAGCGGGCGCAGAGAAAAAAATTGGAAATAATCTCAGCGAACTCTGCGCGCTCTGCGTGAAATTATTTTGTATGTGTCTGGGGCAGTGTTGTGCCGAATATGCCTTCCCAGCTGAATTCAGGTCCCAGGACTGAGGTCTGGGGTTCTGACTGACCGGCAGCCCATCGCACCGCCTGCGCCAGCATCGACTCACACCCCGGTGTCATTTCGGGATGAGGACTGAATAAAATTACGCGACCCCTGCCAAATCGCGATGCGATAATGGCATCGCGTCCCGTCATCTCTCCCGCCGGTGCATCCTTTGCGTGAAGGTCTGTCTGATATCTTGCGAGGGAGACATATTCAGGTAGATACGGGTCATTGCCGGGGACAAAAATGGGTCCGTTCTCAAAGTGGATGCTGAAAGGGACTGTTCCAGCGCCGTTTTTTATCAGGGCGATGCATTCCACAATTTGTGCCCCGCGCACCCAGTGCTCCACATCGTGCAATCTTGCATTGATTAACTGAATATCTGCGCCGGTTCTTTCATCGCTCAAGGGAACGAGATATGCGCCTGCACAGATGCCGATAAAACCGCCGCCATTGGAGACGAAATGTTCAAGTGCCCGGCACCCCTTCACTCCAAGGGCTTCACGCTCCCCGCTGGCTGTGCCGCCGGGCATAATAACTACACGGCACCCTTTTAATTTCCCGCCCACAATGTCGTTCTCATTTACCTCAGAAATTTTGAGGTCGGAACAGTTTTGCAGTGCGTTTTTGACGCCATTCGTGGATTTCTCAATAATGCCCTTGCCCGTGTAAAGGGCGACCTTGATTTCTGGAAGGGGTTCTGTTATGGGTCGGACACCAAATGCCATAAGTGTGAAGATAAGAACCGCACCAATCCCAGCTATGATGATCTGCTTCATTGCAACCACCCCCGGAATAGGAAATAGTAACTACAATCACATGAACTGTCACAATCCGCTTGAATTATTCTGCTGATATTTTGAATTTTCTATAGCCGATGCATCCTTATCCCTGTCAATAAAAATATAAACGTAACCGGTCTTCCACGTTAAAAGTTTTTCCTGATAAGTCTTAAAATATATTCCCCTGATTAAGAAGTCCAGTCGGGTCGAACGCATGTTTGATGCGTTCCATCTCCATGATGCCATGTTTTCCAAGCATAAGGCGAAGGAGCGATTTTTTGAGTTTTCCGATGCCATGTTCCGCCGCGACCGTTCCTCCCATCCGCACCGCCGCCGACGCAAATTCCTCGTAAATTCTTTTGCCAAGGTCATATTCCTCATCACTGCGCGGAATGATGTTTACATGCAAATGATTATCGCCAATGTGACCGAATATGACGTAACGCAGTCCAATTTCATCAAGTCTCGTATGGTATAATCTCAGCATCTCGTTCAGTCGGCTTTCAGGCACGGCGAAATCCGTTCCCAGCTTGGTGATATTTGGAAATGAGACCTTTACACCGGCAATCATGGAATTGACGGTTTCAGGGAGGGCATGGCGAAGGTCTTTCATCCGTGCAACGCCTTTTTCATCAAGTTCAACCCACGAGTCATCAAGAGAAATGCAGCAATCCGGGAGAATTTTTGCCAGCGAGCCGAGTATCTTGTCTGTCATCTGCTCATCATCATAAAGTCGCTCGTAATAGATGAGATGTCTGGCAGAATCAGGGATGGGAGGAATGACGCCGCCCTGACCGATTTCCTCCCTTTTTTCCCGAAGGAGCTCGAGCGCATGTGAATCGAAAAATTCAAGCGCCTGCGGTCTGAAAATTGGTTCAGTCTTGATGCTTTGCATAAACTGCATGACGGACTCCTCAGACGTGAGGTAAAGCATTATGCCGATGATGAAGGGTGGTTTCGGCAGGAGGCGCAATTCAATCTCTGTGAAGACACCAAGTGTGCCCTCTGAGCCGATAAAGAGGTCTATGAGGTCCATGGAGGGCGATGTGAAATATCCCGCAGTGTTCTTCACGTTTGGTAGGGAATAAGAGGGTATGCGGAGTGAGAGATTGTGTCCCGATAATGGAACAGTCAGGATGTTACAGTTATCGGCTCTTATTCGTCCGCGTGTGATATCCAGCACCTCGCCATTCATGAGCGCAACCTTCAACCGACGAATATAAGGGCGCGCGGAGCCATATCCAAACGTCCTTGCTCCGGAGGCATTGCTTGCCACTGTCCCACCGATGAAGGCAGAATGCTCCGTCGGGTCTGGTGGGTAAAAGAGTGGCGGGGTATGTTTCTCAAGGCATGGAAAAAGTTCGGACAATGTAACGCCGGGTTCCACCCTGACAAACCATTCATCCTGCGCCGCATCATGCCCTATTTCAAGGATTCGGTTCATATTTTCCAGTGAGAGGAGAAGACCGCCATCTGGGACGGCGGCACCGGTGAGACCTGTCCTGCCGCCGGAGATGGTCACGGGAATGGATTTGCCGCTCGTATAAGAGAGCGTTTGAAGGATTTCGTTTTCTGTGCGGGGAAGTGAGAGCCAGTCTGCGCGTCCTGTCAATTTGGATTCATCGGAAAGATATTTCTGCAATGAATCGTCAAAAGGGCGCAGGAAGTCCATATTTTCTGCATCTCGCCTTTTTTTAAAATCATGTTGACATTTTCATCACTTGCGGGCAACTTCAATTAAAATTTTGTTCATTGAGATGGACTTGAGGAAATATTTTCCGGATGCCGGGAAACCGGTGTGAGACCGGTGCGAACCCGTCGCTGTGAGCGAGGACGAAAGCCCCGGAATGCCACTGTTCGCCTCAGGCGAATGGGAAGGCGGGGCAAGTAGAATGAGCCGCAAGCCAGAAGACCGAGCCGGAAAATCTTCACAGAAACTTCTTCGGTTGTAAGAAGGTGAAGGTTGGCGGGAACCCCCTCTTCATGCGAAGAGGGATTTTTTATTTTCCTCTTCGTGAACTGGCGGTTTCCATCCTGTCACCTCCTTAAAATAAATTCTGGAGGTGTTCTTATGGTTCGAAGATTGTTAGTTCAGATTTTTTTTGCATTTGTTTTGATGTCAGCCGTTTCGGCACAGACAATTTCATTCACGAGCATACCCGATGGATATGAGGCGGGAAATATTGACCTCGGAAAGGGTTTCACCGGTGCACTTGCTGCCGACCCCACTAATGATAATATCATCTATGCCTCGGTCGGTTACTGGCAGCATAATTCTATTGTGAGAATCGACCTCGCAACTAAGCTGGTGATGACAGTTGCCGATGGATATTTCGGTTCCATTGGCGGGATGGCAGTCCCCGGTTCCAACCGGCTAATCGTTGTGGATAATGATGACTGCACATCCAACAGCATCCCCGGCGATACGGTTCTCCTTTTGACGGATATAAATATCGATGGTGATTTTAATGACGCTGGTGAGATTGCGGAGCTCATTGCCCCTATCCTTGTGGATGGCGGAAGTTTTACCGGCGCACAGGCGCGTATTGCCCCTGCAGGAAGCCCTTCCATGATTCCCACCGGCTCGCTTCTTTTCCAGAACGCCGATGGAAACGGGCATGCCGACCTTTTTGTTGTGACAAATCCCACCTCCAGCACCACTGCCGCCTATCGTCCCGCCGATGACGCCTATTTTACCGGTTTTGACTACAATGGTGGTTTTGATTTTGATTCACACGGGAACATCTTCATGGGAACGACTGATCCCTTCTTCTCCGGAGAGGTTTATGCCCTCGTGAACATAAATCATGATGAGGATATTGACGCAGGTGAATGGAATGATATTGTTACATCCGCATCTCTTCCCGGCGGCATCTCTGACTTTGTTATTGATGCCGAGGATGATGCCTTTATCATTACGAATCCATGGGGTGGCTCTCAGGTTCAGACGTTTCGTATCCCCTCAGACCCGCTTTATACAAAGGCAACGCCCATGCCCTTTGCAAACACGGATTCAAGCTGGCTTACCAGCATAATTATCAATACAAAGTCGCGTCACTTTGGTCCAGGTGCGCCCAATGGCCCAACGATGCTTGTGGGTGGATACAGTGGCATGAGTAGCGCCACAAATCTCCTCACACTCCGCCCGCGCAGGACCTTGGAGGCAAAATTTTGGCAACTCTACTAAGACAGATGTTTTTTTTCACACCCTTGTGTGTTCTGATGATGACTTTACATGGTTGGAGTGCGTTTTGCGACCCATATATTGACCGCGTTGTAGAAGTGCATTTTGGAGAAGACCATGACCCTGCCTTTGGAGACGTTTCAAAGGTTCTGGGTCCGCCGTGTGCCTATGGGAGTCAGGGATTGGGCGGCTCGACGGATGTCCTCAATCTGGGGATTGGCGGATGGGTCACCGTGGAATTCACGGATAATGTCATTTATGATGGACGGGGCGTGGATTTTACGGTTTTTGAAAATCCCTTTTATATCGGCGGTGACTTTACAAAGGTGTATCTTGAGCCCGGATATGTGTATGTGAGTTCCGATGGCGACCATTTCACGAGTTTTACTGCGAACTATACCCCGTCTGTTCCGCCCCTACCGGGTGGTGATGATAATCCTGAACATTATCACAATTTTGCGGGAATCAGACCGGTCTTTTCCAATCCATCAAACGGCATTGACCCCTTAAACCCGGTGGTCAGCGGGGGAGACCCTTTTGACCTTGCGGACATCAAGGATACCGCCGCATCACACGGTGTTGACCTTCAAAACATCCGGTTCATCAAGATACAGGATGTGAGGCATCGCATTGACAAAGATTGCGATGGGGATATAATTCCCGGCACGTCCAGTACGCTCGAAAATGGTTTTGACCTTGATGCCATTGCGGCGATTCATTCAAAGCCGCCCGCGAGGGTTTCGGCAGTGGGACATGTCTGGAGCCTGTATGAGTGAGAGGAAGGACATGCGAAGAGAGGCAGTTGCCGGCTTCACTTTGATTGAGATATTGATAGTTGTGGCGATTCTTGCCATCCTGGCATCAGTTGCAGTGCCGAATTTTCAGATGGCTGTTAAGCGTGCAGACCGAGCCGCCTGCGCATCACAACTGAAGACACTTGGCGGCGCCCTCGCCGCTTACAGGGTGGATTACAATCACTTCCCCCTTGCTGACGGGATTGCCGGGCTGGAACCGAGTCAGGGTCTCTCTGAGATAGGAAACGGTCCGGCGGCTGGCGGCTCCTGGGATGGTGCACCCCGAATACTTGTGAAACTTCATTACCTTTCCACAGACACCGCCCTCTTCTGTCCCGCACTCAGAAAAAGATATCGCCCACTTGAGCAAAATTTCAGGTATGCCTACAATTCTTCAGCAAGGGATACGTTCGGTCCTGATGGCGGGGCAGATAATATTGACCGTTCCAGTGGCGATTTCTGGCTTGTTCGCTGTATCTGGGTGCCTGCGGAAAAGAGCTTTCATCCACAGGTGGGATATAAGTATCCGCACGGAGATGAGTTCCTGCCTAACGGGACTGAGGACCATGATTGTATGGAAAATGCACTTATGAGTGATATGCGTGTGAACCTGCGTAATGGTCATAGCGATTTCTACAAGGCGTATGACATACCATATACGCCGCGATAATCAGTGATAAAATTTCAGATGAGGTAAAATCAGTCAATACAGTGGAGGGTTTTTATTGTCCGGAAGGGGGTGTTTTTTCTACGATGATTTGATGAACGAAATCCTTCATGATATTTTTCGTTTCACGGTGGAGCCGCTCCTTCTCCTTTTCCTCCTTTGATAAAGCCTCTACTTCTTTCATCTTCAGGAGTTCCTCACGTGTATAAAGTTTGGGACGAATTTCAAAGTAAGGGTCCTGCAATATCTTTATGATGGCGTTATCGAGTTGCGTGAAGTTGAAGGGTTTGGCGATGAATGCCTTAGCCCCGAGTTTCTTGAAGTATTTAATATCCTTTTGCGATGCCTTGGATGATATAATGATGATATTGGTGGTGGCGAAATGCTCCGATTTTAAAAGCACCCGGCAGACTTGATAGCCGCTCAGCCGGGGTAACGTGGCATCAAGGACAAAGATGTCTGGTTCAATCGTCTCTGACTGCCGGATTACTTCATGTCCATTGGTGGTGGTAAACAGTTCATATTTGTCGCCAAGTGCCAAGGTGAGTGAATCAAGAAGTTCCTGGTCATTGTCTGCTATTATGATACGGGGAAGGACACCAGGTTTTCTTTCCTGCACAATCTGCTTTTTTTCGGGAGTTGGCGATGGAGTGATGGGAGGTGGGGGTGGTTGCAAGGTGGGTGTAATTGTTGGCTCTGCCGGTTTTCTTTCATGCACGGGTGGAGACGATGGGAATTTCTCCGTTGATTTGCGTTGTGCAGGAACAACCTGTGGCTTCGCCAATGCCTTCTTTTCGGTGATGTCACGAGAGATGGGTTTCTTCTCAACTGCAGGGGTTTGAGGTTCCGGTGGTTTGAACAATTTTGCATTAAGCTCATCGAAATGATTTTTTTTGGCTCTTACAGGGATGATTCGGCGGGTTAAGAAGGCATAAAAAGAATCGAGCAGGCGGTCGGGGGTAAATGGCTTTGTTAAAAATAAGTCAACGCCGCATTTATAGGACTCAATAATGACCTGGCGGTCTGTGATGACGGAAAAAAAGATAATGGGTGATAGCTTGTAATGGGGGTTTCTGCGTAAGCGGCGTACAACCTCATGTCCGCTCATTTTTGGCATCATAATGTCAATGATAAAGATGTCGGGTTCAATCTCCTCAAGAAGTTCCAGGGCTTTGACAGGGTCGCTCATTGCAACAAATTCATACTCATCTCCCAGCAGATTTTCCAGCAGGGAAAGGATGTCACGCTCATCATCAATGGCAAGGATGCGATGTTTACCCATTGAAGTTCCCTTGTTACTTCTCGTTGAGGGATACGATATATTTTAATTATTTTCTAAAAAATATTTAAACTGAATTTAGAAAATGTTTTAGCATTTTGCAAGAAAAATTTACGAAGATTTTATGGTGTTGATGCTTTTTGGAGACTCAATTCAATTAAAATCAGTGATAAAGTATTCGTGCTGCCATGGGGAGGTAGGGGCTATGAGGGAATTCACGCAGGAGATTATTAAAGATCTCGCGTGCCTTTTCCGTTTCTCCAAGTCTCAAGTGTGAGGCGCAGGCGAGATACAGGAGTTTATCCTTTGCCTGGTGAGCAATATCAGGTGGGAGAAATAATTGTATGGCGGAGAGGGCGGAAAGTGTTTTTCTGGCATCTGCTTCCGAAAGGTCATTTGGGGTTTTTGGTATCCCGATTGCCATGATGTCCTCATAGGATGTAACGGCTGTTTTCTCCCTGGCTGTTTTAACCATGCGATTCAGATGTTCCTGCTCCTTTTCTGTCAGATGTACAGAATCCTTTTGCGCAATGAGACTATGCAGGTCGTCAAGGTTGTTTTGTTTCAAGGCGGATTCAACCTTAGCGAGAAATTCATGTGCCTTCCTGCCCTCTTCGTCCTTTTGCCGGCTGGCAAAGGTTTTTTTCAAGTTGTTGTATTCTTGGGAAAGGCGGGGAAAAGAGGATAGGTCCTGTTTAGTAATTCGTGCGAGGGTTGAACTGGTGAGGGAATAGTCATCTTTTTCAAGGGCGCGTTCCGCCTCGAGCAGGGCGCCGGTTATGAAGATTTGTTTCAAGGAGCGGATTTTGAGTGGAACGCCGGATTTCCTGGAGAATTCGGGATATTGTCCGTTGAAGTCCTCGAGGGCTGTAAGAGATTTTGTGATATCATCAAGGGAGAGGATATTTTCAATTTTCCTTTGCAGGAAAGATTCATCCACCATTGCCTCCTTTGACCGCACTGCCCGAAGGCGTTCTTGAAATTGGATGGTTACTCTGTCATGGGGGAAGAATTTTGCAAATTTATCAATATCCTGCCTGAGTGAGGCGACCGCAGTTCCTTTTTTCTCATATTCAGTAAGTTGGGTCTCGATGTATTTCCCCAGTGCGAATTTTGCATCATCCCGGATGAGTTTTAAAAACTGGTTTGTTGCTGGGTCAGGGTTCAACTTTTCCATGGAACTTACCGCCTCCAGGGCTCCCGAATAATCGCTTGCATACATGTGGTTGAGGACTTCCGTTTTTCGCTCTGCGACCTCCTTTTGTATAGTATCAGCAAGGTGTCTTACAAGGGGGATAAAACTGGAGGCAGGATATTTTTTATTGGATTCTTCAATCCTTTCAAGTGCCTTGCCATATTGGTTATTCTTATAATCACTCAGCGCTTTATTAAAGAGGACTTCTGCCGGATTCGTGCGAAGGTTTTTAAATGTCAGGATGCCGATGATTATTATGCAGACCGCAAGGATGGCAAGTGTGATTTTCAAGAGTCTGAAGGTGGGTATGGCTCCTTCCAGTTTTTTTGCCTTTGGGATATAGTTGTAAGCCTTGTAGATGGTCGGGTCCATCTGAAGGGCTGCCTCCCATTGCCGGATTGCCTCATCAAACTTCTTTTGCTTGGCATAGATGGTACCCATCAGGAGATGGGCATTTGCATTGGTTTTATCAAGGTCAAGACTGTTCTGGAGTTCCGTCAATGCCTCATAAAAACGATTGCGCTCCGCATGTTCCACGGCAAGATTGTAATGATGTTTTGCCTTATTCACAATAAGGCGTAGCATGGTAAGGTCTTTATTACAATAATAGCAGACCTCGCGGTCGTCACGATTGACAGTATTGCAGTATGGGCATATCATTTTTTCTTCAAATTGAAACGGCCTGACGCATCAGGCCATTTCCAGGATATTCACATGTTAATATAGGAAGGGATTTTTCCATTTCATTCTGCGGCTGTTTCCATGATGGTAACCAGTCGATTCACCTCATCCAGCGTTTCTCCCAGTTTTTTCTCATCACCACCCTTCTGCATCAGCATCCGCAGCTCGTTGGTTTTGGTTTTGAGTGAAGAGATCATGGGATGGTCTGTGTGGGTTGTCAGGACACCTTCTGCGCGGGTGAGTATGGATTGTGCCTCTTCAGCCCTGTTTTCTTGTATGCGATCGCGCAGCATGCGTGACACCCTGTCTTTAGCCTCCTTGACCATTCTTTGTTTTTCGGATTCAGAGAGTCTGGCATCGGTGGTGGCTATTGTGATTTTTTTCTCCACACCTGTTGCCAGGTCTTCCGCGCGGGCTTCGAGAATTCGGTCGGGGTTCAACCTGAATGTCACCTCAACCCGTGGAACGCCTCGCGGTGCGGGTGTGATTCCCTCAATCCTCAGCAGGTCGAGAAACGTATTCTCGGATGCAATTTGCTCCTCGCCCTCATATATTGGGAAAGAGATTGCCTCCTGAAAGTCACGCGTTGTGGTGAAGATATCCTTCGCCTCGGTGGGATATGTTGAGTTCCTCTCAATTATGACGCTATACTGGTCGTGTTCCAGTCCAACACCAAGGGAGAACGGCGTCATGTGGATGACAACGGGTTTCTCCCTACCATAGCGCGCCGCAAGGGTGTCTTCAATGTCCCCTTCAATGGGTGCGAGGGCGAGCGACTGTATGGCTCCGCCAAGTGCTACTACCTCCTCAGGCGAGATGTCGCGCCGTGGTTCCTTTTTCGTAACTTCCTTGACGAGGCGCTGGACAGCAGGAATGCGGGTGGAGCCTCCAACTAAGAGAATGGTGTTAATCTTGTCAAGTGACAGCGCCGCATCCTCAATAGACTGATGGACGGGTGCCCTGGTTTGTTCGATTAAGTCCATAATAAGTGACTCAAGTTTCTGCCTTGTCATTGTGTAATCAAGAGATAGAGGTCCCTTTTCCGTCATGGTGATAGCCTCAACGAGGATATGGGATTCCTTGACCTCGGAGAGCTCAATCTTCGCTTCTTCTGCCGCCTCTTTAAGTCTCTGCATGGCGATAGGGTCTTCCGAGAGGTCAATCCCATGAGCCTTTTTGAATTCATCCACGAGAAATTCTACAATGCGTTTATCAAAGTCGTCACCGCCAAGATGGGTGTTGCCCTGGATTGCCAGGACCTGGAATACACCGGAAACGACCTCAATGATGGAGACGTCAAACGTGCCACCACCAAAGTCATAAACGAGTATCACCTGGTCTTCACCCTTGTCCATGCCATAGGCAAGAGAGCTGGAAGTGGGCTCGTCAATTATGCGACGAACCTTCAGACCCGCAATCTCCCCAGCATCCTTTGTTGCCTGTCTCTGTGCATCTGTAAAATATGCCGGACAGCAGATGATTGCCTGATTGACCTCTTCGCCATAATAATCCTCAGCATCCTGCTTTAATTTCTGAAGAATCATGGCGGAGATTTCCTGGGGTGTGTATTCCTTTCCTTCGATTCTCACGCGATAGTTAGTTCCCATGTGGCGTTTGATAGAGAATACCGTTCGCCCCACATTCATGATAGCGGCACGTTTTGCCTTTTTCCCCACGAGGATTTCACCGGATTTGGTAAAGCCCACCACAGAAGGGGTGATGCGTTCCCCAAGACTGTTAGGAACAATCACGGCTCCATTTTTTTCCATGACTGCCATCACCGAGTTTGTGGTTCCCAAGTCAATCCCTAATATCCGTCCCATACTTCAACTCCACTCCTTTCCCATTTCTTCTCATTGTGTGGAAGGATTATATGCAACCACAACTTTTGCATCGCGAATAAGCTTTCCATTCAGGAAATATCCCTTCTGCCTTTCAATAATCACAGTCTCATTGGGATAATCCTTCGTTTGCTTATATTCTACCACATCATGGTAATTTAGATTAACCTTCTTTCCGATTGTGTCAAGTCTTTTTAATCCTATTTTTTCAAGAATTTCGTATAAACGATAATAAACAGTTTCCACGCTTTTTAACCAGTTGTCAATCTCTTCTGATTGGTGATACTGACGGGCGAGATTGAGGATGCGCTCAAATCCGTCCAGAATAGTGAGCAATCTTTTGACAAAACTTTCAAGAATTTCGGGTGATGATGCACGTGCCTCCAACTCATTCCTGATGTCTTGAAGCCGTTCATTTTCCATCATAATGTTGCTGATGAGCGTGATAAGGTCATCTTGCTGTGACTCGTTTTCCTTATTTCCCGCTTTGCCCCGTGGAATATTAAATATCTCCAGCTTGGGCGCATCGATTATAAAATATTTATTCAATAAGAGGTCAATAATCGATTTCAAGATTAATCACCCTTTATTTAACTTCTATATTTTATCGACGCATTTTTAATGCAGATATAGCCTTTTTGGCAAGCTGATTTTTAGGGTCAATGTTCAATGTTATGCTGAATTCTCTATATGCAGAGGGAATATCCCCCTTCATGGAGTAAGTTGACCCAATCTCAAAATGAACCTCTGCACTGTTTGGGAGATATTTCAAGAGGGCTTTGAAGTGAACCAATGCCGGCGTGTATAGACCGCTTTCTCTCAGCTTCTTGCCCAATGAGAGGTGGGCGCGAACAAGATTATCCTTTGTGGCAGTATTGGACGGGTCAACTGCCAGTGAGCGCTTCCAGATGGTGAAGGCATTGTCCACCTGACCTGAATTCAAAAGTGCCCAACCAAGCATGTTCATAATTTCCACATTCTGATAGTGCCCCTGATGCAGCTTCTGGAGCTCCTGAACGGCATCCTCCCACTTCTGCTCCTCCATGAATGTTTCAGCAATCTTGAACTGGGCGTTGAAATCATTCGGGTTGATTCTCAGAATCTCGCGGTATTCATCGATGGCGGAGGATTTTTGTTTCTCTTTTCCCTCTTCCTGCTGAAGCACCTTTTCCCCGAGATGTCTGCGCACTTCAATGATGCAATTCCTTATATACTCGTTACTGGGCTCCTGGTCAAGTATGGCATTCCATCTTTTCAGTGTTTCAGACCAGTATTTTTGCGCCATAACGGGGTTTGGAAGTCTTTCTGCCGCTATGGCAAGGTTATGGATGACGGGGAGATTATCCGGGTTCATCCGGAGTGATTTTTCCCACAGGTCAACAGCTTCATTGAGAAGTCCATGCTGAGCGTATGAATATCCAAGTGTTATATATGCGAAGATGAGATTATGTTTTGCCCGTATGTGGGTGGGGTCAATGTCCATGACTTTCCGCCAGTCTTCAATAGCCTCAGCCCAGAGCCTCTTTTTAACTGAATGGGAACTTCTTTGCATAAGACGAAGGATTAACTTTGAACGGACATCAAGATCCTCTGGACTTGTTTTCAAGGACTCTTCCAGTTTTTTGATCTCGTTCTTGAGCTCCTCAATAGGAAGCCCTTCGCGTTCCTCGGTTGTCAGGACAAATTCACCTTTTACATGGTTGTAAATGTAGATGTCTTCCCTTGCCCTGCCGGCAGTATCCTTGAGGCGCTTGTAAGCATTCTGGATGACCATGAATTGTTCTGTATGTTTTTCGGGGTCGTAGCGCTTGACCATCTCAAAATACGCTTTTTTGATTTCCTGGTCAGATGCGCCTTTTTGGAGATTTAATATGGCATATGGATTTTTTTCCGCTGGCATGAGGACTTATGAACTCCTTTTATCGCACGCAGGTTGGTTGACAACAGGTTTCTTCCGTCTTTATTTAACCCCAGAAGTTGTAAATTATTTCCCGAATATGGGTGATTATTAATCTTAATTTCTATTTGAGTAGTCAACTGTTGGTCACAGATGTCAAGTATTCTTTTATGGCATCAAGATTATTCAGTTCAAGGAATGTTGCCCTGTTTTTTCTCGCAAGGGGACATCTTTTCAGGTATGACATGCCGTGTTTTCGGAACTCCTTGATTCCTTTTCTTTCCCCTTTTCGCTCAACCATTTTTTCAACGTGTGAGATTGTGAGTTGGATAAGCTCGTCAAGGGTTGGCGTATTATTAACTTCATGTGGCATTTCACCAAGCGCCGCACGCGCCTGTCGGAATAGCCATGGATTCCCAATCGCCCCCCGACCTATCATGACGGCATCGCAACCCGTCTGCTCAATCATCCGCCTTGCATCGTCACCACTCCAGATATCTCCATTGCCAATGACGGGAATCGAAACGCATTGTTTGAGTTCCCCGATGAGATTCCAGTCCGCCAGACCGCTGAACGCCATCTCCTGTGTTCTGGGATGGAGACAGATTGCATCCACTCCCTCCTGTTGAAGCATGGGCGCAAGCTCAATTGCCGCCATTGGGTTTCCCTGTGTCCCGCTCCGCATCTTTACTGTAATGGGAAGGTTGACCGCCTTTCTCAATGTGCGAACGATGCTGATGACTCTCATCGGTTCCTCAAGGAGACTTGACCCCGCCCCGCTCCGAACTACCTTTCTCACCGGACAGCCAAGGTTTAAGTCAATCAGGGCGGCGCCACGGTCAACAAGAAGACGAGCCGCCTCGGCAAGAGCCTCTTCTCTTTGCCCGAATAATTGTATCCCGACGGGAAATTCTTCGCCCTCAGTATCAATCAGACTCCACGTCTGGCGATTATTTCTCACCAGCCCCTCTGCGCTAATCATTTCCGTGAAAACAAGATGACAACCGAAGTCGCGTGCAATGTCGCGGAATACCCTGTCGCTGAAACCGGAAAGTGGCGCAGGCAACACTCGCGTCCGTAGTGACAGATTCCTTATGACAAATCCAGTTTCTTTAGTTTTTTGCAAAGCATTCATCATTAAGTCACTGACTCTTCAATACTGTCCCCAACTCGCCATGTGCAAGTCTTTTTCCCTTGATATGGCTCACCTTGTCCAATTAATTTTAGTGTGTTTTTAACCCATATAAAAAAAGGAAGATTTTATGATGATTAATGTGCACCTGAAATACTATATTATATTGTCATTTATTTTTATTCTTATCATGGGAAGGGCAATGGCAATGGACATTCCAGAAAAAGTGGGGCAAACCTTGTTATCAGCTCAACAGGGTGAACTTATCAAAATTGATAATTTTGATATGCGCAATCTCCCGACCGTTGACTGGAAATCCGAGCCGTCAGAGATGCAGTATATTTTCTCCGATGACCCCGAATATCTGAGAGTTCCCGAATGTGCGGCAGTGCGGGAAAAAGTGAAGCCCGGCATTTTCCGGCTTTATCTTTATCACGTCAATGCCATTCGCGACAACACGCGCAAGATTACGGCGGTCATAAAGAATCTGGGCGAAAAACCGCTCAGGATGCGTTTTCTCAAATACGCTTCTCAGGGACCAAGTGTTAATTATAATCAGGTCGGCAAGATGGGATTGTTTCAGTATTTCAATTCGCAAACGCAAAAAGGTTATAGTGAGATACCTGTCGGTGGGAGTATCCCGATTGACAACAATCTGGAAGTTGCGAAGGTGAATTTTGACGAGCTTGTGCATGGATTCTACGACATCGAGATAGACCAGCCTGCGCTCATCACAGTACTGCAAACGAATCCGGAGACGCCCGGAACTGTGGCATCGGAGCGAATCAAGGATGTGCAGCCGCCACGGCAAAAAATGGGCGCGGGGCGGGGGCTCTATCACACTGGTGGATTTAAGGTGACCAATTTGCCTGGTGAAATGATTGACACCGCAAAGGGTGCTGTTCAGCTCATCGTGGCGGATGGCAAGCGCGACCTCTGGATTAAAGGCTGGGACACCAGCACATCCTCAACCTGCAAGCTGGGGGGAAATTATGGCGTCATATATGATATAGACCTGAAATGGCGGAGCAGTGACGGACGCGGGCTTGCCGTTGTGATGTGGAACATGCTCAGCCGCAGTCGATATTGTACAGGGATGACGGCGGCGGTTGTTGTCAATGAAGGGAAATTTCCCGGCGGGGTCATTCAGGTTCCCACAGGTCAGGGGATAATCCAGGACCTTCCCGAGGCGGCGCTTGTGCAGATTTATCCTGAGATGCCCGCTGGAGAGGTTGGAAGCATCCACATCACTTACTCGCCCCCTGGCGCCTCATGCCTGCCTGTCCCAATCGTATTTATTCCTATTCGGTTGAGCAATACACAATAATCTATCAAGAGGGTCAGACCCCTATAAAAATATATAAAATTGCGTTGTGTGCCTCTTGAGGTATATGGTCTCATTTCTCATGACTTGTTCCACTTTTTTATAGTTGTTGCAAATGGTAGGATTTCTCTGTCTGGATTTGTATTTATGAACGGGAAAATTTTTATTATCGGTATTGCACTTTGCGCGGGCTTTCTATGCCTTTGCGCTTTTGCGAATCAGGAATCAATTCTGAACCTGATTCCCAACGGGGACTTTCAAAGTAAGTCTGTCAATGGTCTTCCCGCAGGCTGGGTTGCCGGAGCACCCCGTCCATGCCTTGCTCCGAAGTTTGCTCTTGAAAGGGAAGGGGATAAACAGATGCTTTTTATCACTGGCGGCGCAAATCCTGACTGCATCGGTTGGGTGTCAACAAGGGTCAGAATTGATTTTGGCAAAACATACCTTTTTCATGTGCGCTTTAAGAAATCGAGCGAACTGAATCCCCTTCATCACATGCAGTTCCAGATTGTCACGGACACGACATCTCAGGAGATTACTAAATTCCGTCGTGTTGGAAATGACCGGGTTGAAGGGGAAGCCCGGATTTGCTTTCCGGGCAAGGGGGAACTCCGTGCCGAGGTTAAAATCATTTATCGTCTTTGTGCGAAGGGCAAGGCATGGGTTGAGAATATTTCCCTGACCGAGACAACGCCAGTCCCGCCGCGCTGGGTCAGGATGGCATGCACTCAGGGACCCGGTCTTGAGGACTATGGACTGAAGGCATTTGGCAAGGTTCTGGATACGGCGGGGGAGGGCAAGGTTGACCTTATATTATTGCCCGAGTATTTCAGCGGAGAGGGCACCACGGAAACGCTTTCCGGGGCGTCCGTGCGTTTGATGTCCGAGAAAGCCCGACAGTATCGGATGTTCGTTGCGGGCACAATCTGCCGCTATGATTCGGTGACAAATCGGCTTTACAACTCTGCCCTCCTTTTCAACAGGGACGGGGAAGTGATTGGATGCTATGACAAGATTCACCTTTATGGACCCGAATTAAATCAGTTGGGCGTGACGCCCGGTGAGCACGCACAAGTGTTCCAGACGGATTTTGGTAAAGTTGGATTCATGACCTGTTATGACAGCTCGTTCACGGATGTTGCAGAGCTGGTTGCATTGAAGGGCGCGGATATCCTTCTGTTCCCGAATCTGGGTTATGACCGCGCATTGATGCATGCCCGTTCGCTGGATAACTGTATTAACATCCTTACAAGCACGCGCTCTGGCGAATACGGATTCTGGGATGCAACGGGGCGGGACATAATTAAAGCTCCGCCAAAACCTGGTGAGGCTTCCTCTTTCAAGGATGTCGTTCGGCTCAAAGTTGCAAATGTTGGTGTGTTGATGGTTACCATTGACCTCAATGCGGTGCGCGAACGTCAT
>Ga0172365_10001112_pt1 | contig 19153 bp, 12 predicted proteins | sample LakKivSesite48cm_FD_114535 | JGI IMG/M metagenome (GOLD analysis project Ga0172365, IMG submission 114535) | Sediment microbial communities from Lake Kivu, Rwanda - Sediment site 48cm | ecosystem: Environmental > Aquatic > Freshwater > Lake > Sediment | place: Rwanda: Western Province, Lake... | reverse complement strand
CGGCTCATTCCAAGAGCCTTCGAAGTCTTGTCTATTTTCTCTACACTCTCCTTAGAAAGTGCGAAGCTTATGATTTTCTTTGGCATAATAAATTATTAATCCTAATAGCCTTTTAAAATTTGCGCTTTGCGGATGACATAGCATACTGGAGCTTCAATGTCGTGTCTTTCCAGTCTATTTATAAGCAACCTGCTAATGTACTGACAAACTATTTATAAATGAGCTGTCAATACACTTTCAGTATATGTCTATACCTGTAGAACTAATGGATCAGAATCCTTGGTGGCGAGATCCTACAGCCATTTTGAAAGACAAATATATAATCGCGTCAGACAAATCCAAAGTTCGCTGGGACCCGCGGCTAAAATACAAGTTCGACTTGGACACAGATGCTATCTACACACTCAGAGGACCGCGCCAAGTGGGCAAGACAACACTCCTTAAAGACCTAATAAGATATCTCATAAAGTCCCAAGTGCCGCCAAGATACGTATTCTATTACACCTGCGACCTTATTGACAACCCAAAAGCACTTGTAGAAACAATATCCAACTATCTAACTTTTGCTAGACCTTCTAAAAAGCAAAGAGCCTATTTGCTGTTAGACGAAGTCTCATCAATAAAAGACTGGCAGAAAGCCATTAAATACTTGGCGGACACGGGTAAGTTAATCCAGACGACTTTGATATTGACTGGATCACATACCTTAGACATCAAAAAAGCGTCAGAAAAACTACCCGGACGACGCGGACTCGCTAAAGACACACTTGACAAAATAATGCTTCCAATGAAATTCGCAGAATATGCAGAAACCCTGAACAAAGACGTAAAAGATTCAATTCAAGAACAAGGAATGCGCCCATGGAACAAAAGAAAACAACTCCTCTTTTCCATTCTAGAAGGTAGCATCCCAGACGAAATCAAAGAACTCTCCTTTTTATCCAGAGAACTGCAAGGGTTATTCTTAAACTATCTGATCACTGGAGGAACCGCAAGAGTCGCCAATGAATACCTCAAACACAACGAGATACCGGAAAACGTCTACAAAACCTACGTAGACGTGGTGTTAGGAGATTTAACAAGATGGGACAAAAGAGAAACCTACTTACGGCAAATTACAAGTCGCGTGTTAGAAACCCTGGGAAATCCAGTCGGATGGAACACTCTAAAGCAAGACACAGACATCGCAAGCCACAACACAGTCGCAGAGTACATACAAACCCTCGTTGACAGCTTTGTACTCATATATCTTCACCGTTATGATACGAGCCATCAACGCCCAGCCTACCAAAAAGAGAAGAAAGTACATTTCCACGATCCCTTCTTCTTGCATGCGATGAGAGCATGGACCACTGGAAGAGAACCATTTGAATCAACCTTGGAATTTGTCAAAAACCCAGAAAACGTGGGCATTCTAGCAGAAGGCATCGCGGCTGATCATCTAGTTAGGTTGGCGTTCCTTTTGTGTGAACAAAAACAACTTTTTGCATACGAAAACATGGTCTTGTATTGGAGAGGAAAGAAAGATAGAGAGGTAGATTTTGTAATGAGAGAGTGTCTGCCAAAATGCGCTGCTGTCGAAGTCAAGTATCAACCTACAATCAACAGAAGAGACATGTTCGGTGCTATAGATTTTATGAAGGTCTCTGGGTCCTCAAATGCGATCATCTTGTCAAAAGAGACTCTTGAAGTCAGGAGGAGAATAACTGTCCTGCCGATTTGGCTCTTTCTGCTTATAATATAAGTTCGAGGGCAAATACTCTGATTTTTCCAGTCTACAATCAAGCTTATCCTCTAGTAAACAGTATAACTCAAAAGGATGTGTTATGGATAGTTTTCGTTCAAGAATGAAGCTGAAATTTGCTGAATTAAGCGCAGCTGAGAAGAGAATTATCAATGAAGTCTGGGATCATAGAACGGAATTTATTCAATGGCCTACGATGGCAATACTTCTATGGGACGGGTGTGTTCGAGTGAGATATCATCATTATCCAGAGGAGATAAGGAATAAATTGAAATCCAAAAGAATCCGAATAGATTCGCGCTCAAATGGACCTGCAGTAATGTCGTTTTTATTTGCTGGGGGCAGAAGATCAAAGCGATTATCCGATCCCAAGCAAGAATGGCATATTCATCATATCTACGATGGTAAGTTCCCATGGATAGAGAATGGACACACACTTCACGCAGTGCAGAGTGGTAAGCATTTCACCCAATCTGCTGGTCTCGTTGCAATACATCCTGTCGCTGAAGCACTTGCAGACGAGTATTTTTATTTTGCTTGGTTGCTCAGACGTGAGTCATACTTGGAGTTCAGTTACGACCCCGACGCAGTTTTCTGTGAAAAGACAGACGATCATGGTTTCAAAGTTCAGGTTTAGATAGGGCTCATAAATCGTGGCAGCTAGAGACGCCTGATTTTGGATCTTGTGAGTAGAGCCTGAAATTTGAATACGCGTTTGCTCCGTAAAAATCTCACTTCATATAGCTCTGATAGCTTCAAACTCTCGTTTGGACATCGACGTCTGGTGCCATTGTCCTTCTCCTCTCTCGCTAGAGGCTACTATTCATCTCTGCGACTATCACTCAGAAACAGAGAGACTATACACCCGGAAGGCATGCACACATGAAGGACAAAAAGGCATAGAGGATTTCTTCATAAAGCTTTATTTTTCGAAACAAGCAACCTATAGAGTGAGGAGAAAGGATTGAATTGATGCGGAAAACTGTTTCTGGACTGTTGTTAGCCTTGCTTATGCTTAACATGTTAACATCGACATTTAAAATCCAACCAGCCAAAGCAGAACCTGCAACAATTTATATACGGGCGGATGGAAGCATAGACCCGCCAACAGCGCCAATACAACGAAATGGAGACATTTTCACGTTCACCGCTAACATCCCTGACCAGATTGTTGTGCAAAGAAGTGGTATAACGATTGATGGAGCTCAACACATTCTGCAAGGCTATCAGAGTGGATGCGGATTTAATTTATCTGGTGTAAGTGATGTTACAATCAGAAGGATCAACGTCATAAAGTTTGCTAATGGTATATATATCAATGAATCCTTTACCATCGATATTTTTGGAAATGATATAGAAGACAACTATTATGGCATAATGCTTAGGGATTCATCTGAAATCATTATTCATGAAAACAATATAATGGCTAACGACTATGATGGAATTTTCTTTCAAAGTGATTGCTTCTACAACTATGTTTTTAGAAATAACATAACACAAAATGACATTGGCATCCTACTTCACGGGTCATCTGGCAATAAGATTTATGAGAATAGCATAACAGGCAATAGTAAGCATGGCATACAAACCCTTTGGCCCATGATAAACCCGTCTCCCTCAAACAACAATACCTTTTACGAAAACAAGATAAAAAATAACGGTAACGGCATTTATCTCTGCTTCTCATCCCATAATAGCCTTTGTCAAAATAGCATTGAGAGGAGTGGGCAATATGGTATCTACGTTGAAGGAGTTATTAACTATACTATTTCTGGAAACAACGTAACGAACACTGGTGGAGTAGGTGTATGTCTTTGGGAGTCATCTAAGAGTATTGTTTTCGGAAACAATATAGCGAGCAGTGGATCTCAAGGCCTTTGGCTTAACGAGGCACCTAACAATACCATTTTCCAAAACAACATAATAAATAATGCACATGGCATTGTGCTTCATGGTTCATCCAACAATGTTATCTATAGAAACAATGTGATCGGCAACACTGGCACGGGCGTTCACATTGGGGGGTCTAATAATAAACTTTATCATAATAACGTCATCAATAATGGACTACAGGCATATTCGTCCGATGAGAATAACGTTTGGGATGATGGCTATCCTTCTGGAGGCAACTACTGGAGCGACTATACTGGCGTTGATAATTATACTGGTCCCTATCAGAATGAGACTGGTAGTGACGGCATAGGCGATACAGCTCACTTCATTGAGGAATACAACGTAGACAGTTATCCACTTATGAACACTTCGGTGCTTCCGTTAGAGAAACAGGTGCGGATTTTCACTCGTCCTTATGTACCCATTGCTGAAATGACAGTTACTTATAAATGGATTGCTAGTATAGATGACGAAGATTATTATATAGTATCCAATATTCAAATTTGTACACGTGGATTTACTGGTGTATTTCAATCCTTCATCCGTGACAGTTATGGTAGTACAATTTGGTCAGATTCTTTACTAATATGGCCTGGAAAACCCTATATTAAGAATTATACATTTGAGGGCGATTCGCTGACCGTTCGTGGTTCAGATGAAATAGGTATATCTCTTAAAGGGATAGACATGATAACCGCGATCCTAAAAGGTGTTAAGTGGACAGCAGATCAGCTTATTCACAAACTACTGCCTCTCTTGGACATCGACGATTTACTGAAACTATTGGGAGTAGAAACTTGGGACGAGTATCCGATTGCTTTTGCCAAGTCTATTTCAACACAATTTTATCCCGGATCTATTGAGGAGCCGGAGCTGCCAATTGATATGCCCAGTATGGAGCTAACCTACTTGGGCAGCCCAGCCAAGCTTAGCGTTTACGATTCAGAGGGACGCGTTACAGGCTTAGTAGATGGAGAAGTAAGGGAGGAAATACCAAACTCCACATATCTTAATGATACTGTGATGATATTCTCACCAAGTGGTTCGTATCATCACAAAGTAACTGGTACGGAATATGGATCGTATCGACTCACTACAACTTCTATTATAGAAGTAGAAGGTAACGTTTTCACAGCAGTTGACATTCCTATATCAACCAATGCAGTCCATCAATATACCATCGACTGGGATGCTCTTTCTATGGGGGAAGAAGGCGTTACGGTTCAGATAGATTCTGACAGTGATGGCATGTTCGAAGAAACCTTTAGTGCAAATAATGAGCTTACTCAGGACGAGTTCATGTTTCCTAAGGCCGCAATATTTACGTTTAGTCCTTCTTGGGAAGGCGTTAATTATCCAGTGATCGTGTCCACCAGTAACTCAACACTAACAAGTTTCATTTTCAACCAGTCACTGGCCCAAATAAGCTTCACAGTTTTAGGCAAAACAGATACCGGTGGTTACTGTAATGTCACTATCCCAAAATCCTTCCTTAGAGGCGAACCGTGGACAGTGAAGATGAACGATACAGATTGGGACTTTACGACATTCGACAATGAAACCCACAGCTTCATATACTTCACTTACATGCATGCAAGCACGCTCCAAGTAACGATCCAAGGAACATGGGTTATACCAGAATTCCCATCAGCCGTGTTTCTGCCACTATTCATAATAGCAACACTACTAATAGTCATAGTCTACAGAAAGAAACGCATTGACACCAAATATAAGATAGTTCCATACTAGGGAGTTCGGGAGACATCTTCACTTGTCGCTGGTTACAAACTCGACCTCGACATGGCGTATTCGTCAGTTCAGCATACGTTTGAACGAATTTGACAGTTTTAAACGTAAGTATAAACCTAACCCCCCGCACTTCATCCTTCTAAAGCCTTTTTCACGTTCTTTTCGTGAAAAGACCACGAAATGCGTGCTACTGTTGTCATGGCAAACTGTCTGTAATTGCAGATTGGAATCCGATTTTGTAAGTTTCAATCTGTCATGAATGATTTCTTATCTGCATGAACCTATGGCTAATACGCATAGCTTAACCCTTAAAAGTCAGCAAAATGGGGAATGCGCACATTGTCAAAAAGCACGTATCGTACTTGCTCCGGTTTCTGCTTCTTGTACCATTTTGTCTTTTTAGGAGGCGGATAGACAAAAACCCTTAGGGTCTTCGGCATTCCACTTGTGCCCATCATCCACTCCCAGAAAGCAGGAGTTTCATTGCTGAAGGACAATTCGTATTTTGTGCCTTTCATGGCTTCAATTGCTCCCTCCAAATCAAATGCATATTTTGCGGGATCTCCTACATGAATCTCATCGGGCGCTCTGACTATCAAGCATTTATCAGCAGGATAAACTGCTTCCACTATAACATCCAAATTGTAGCATTTCACACACCCGTCATTTAGGTAAGAGTCAAGTTTCTTCTGACCATCACTTCGCATAGAATCAACTGTCTTCTTCGCCTCTTCAGAAAGTGTGTCGTACAGGTCTCTCAATAAATCACCTCAATTTGTTGACGTGACATCTAAAAATATATCTTTTCAGAATCCAGACTTCAGACTTCTAGTGCATTTTTTTGGAAAACGTTTTTACTCAATTTATAGGAGTTTGGCGAGAAGCTAATGGTATGATTTATTTCACGCAAAAGTCCATATCTTTTTAATCCAAGAAAGGTGAATTATATATTATGGGAGAATCGAATCCTGTCTGGCTTGATCACTTCAGAAAAATAATAGTCGCCTACAATGAGAATCGTGCGCCAGATCCGTTCATGATATGGTACAGGCTAAGAGATTCTGAAGGGTTTTTTGAAGATGACTTCGAAAGAGTCTTGGCAATTCTAATTGACGCACGTTTTGACCAAAGAACGACTGCGGAGAATGCGCTTGAAAACACCATTGAAGTTGTGAAACGAGGAGCATTGAAGAAATCGCTAGTGACCAATGATATATCTTCACTGATTCCAAGACAAAATGTGACAGCAGAACAATGGGCTGACCTATTTTGCAAGTCTTTGCCGAAATTGAGAGCACTCTCGACACAAATAGTCACTCAGAGAGACTGGGATGCTGCTAGGCTGCTCGATTCTATGCGAAATGAATTCAGAGTACCATATCTTGGCACGAAGACAGCAAGGCTTGCAGTGAGATGGCTTCACGAATTGGTTCCTAGCATCAAGATCGACATGTCCACCTACAAAATTCCAATAGATTCGCTGGTTTACAGAGTATGGTGCCGGCTTGGTATAATCGATCCTAAGATAGACAAGTACTCGGGAGAAAACAGCCCTGCAGACCTGAAGATTCAAGAATTCGTCGCAAAAATCTCACCTGAAAAACCTTGGCTCCTTGATGAACCATTGTGGAGCACAGGGAGACAACCAAACAAGGGTGGCCACTGCTATCCAATAAATCCAAACTGTGTAGGTTGCCTTTTTGAAAGTATTTGTCAGAAAAGGTTTCTGAGTGCTGATCCCTCACTTCTCGGAATGGATTTGTTAGCTACTGACAGGCAACCAAAATCGCTGCGAAAGAAAACGGATATTACGGACAAGCAAGCAGAGTTTGCGAAGTTTGTCGAGGAATTAAAGAAAAAAGGGATAACAGGCGAGGAGTACCGCGAAAAAGTAAAACAGTGGCAAAGAGAACATCAAGACGGTGGAAAGCTTATTTGAGAGTGCTGTTTTTCACTCACTGTTGCGCAAAAAAGGATAGTCGTCTAAAGAATTCAAACAAAAGAGTTTCCCCGCTACAGCTCTACCAAGCTGCTCCAACACAGCGATTCATGAAGAGATGTATCGAGGTTGGCGTCGAATGGGCTATCTTTTCTGATAAATATGGCTTCGTCTTCCCACATGACCGAATTCAATGGTACGAAAAACATCCAAAAACTGTCACTCAATCTGAAAAGAAGAAAATGCTTGACGACGCTCTCATTGCTCTCCGCGAATACGATCTGGTCTATTTCTACTATAATCCTGGCAGAATTCACCCATTATATCGATCGTTTGTCAACAAAATACAAAGCAAAGGCAGGAGAGTGCAACAGATAACTCATTTGGATGAAATCCATGGATAGTAGGACCGTTCCCACCTATATTTTATTGTGGCGAACCAAGGCTGCTGTGAACTTAGTTTTGGGACTCATGAAATCGGATTTGAGTTTGAAAATAATCCCCCGCACTTAATCTCGGTTAAGGGTTTAAAACTGTCAAGCTTGGAAAGCATAAACTATTAAGGGTAAGCTGACGACGGAAGTAATGATGGTTCAAATTGGAAAATTGTAGATTAAATGGGAAAATTGTGGAAGTCAAAGGTGAATGTAGCGCTGGGCATCGCGTTGGAGAAGAATTTGACTTGACGCTTTTCTCAGAGGACGCAGCCAAAGCTCACAGAACACCCGACATATGCGCCTTCCTTTATGATGCAATATTTCCGTACTTGACTGCTCTACAATTCGGAGGAACTTTTCCATGGGAGAAGAATAAGGATATATTTATTGCGAGTTGTCCAGACAATGGCAAAGTTGTCATTGAAATAACGAGAACCAGAAGAAAATAAACGTCCTACCCAAAAGTTCATGTTGACCTAAATACTACTCAGAGATACGATATTCTCTATACACAAGTGAAAAACAATGACGTATAAGCTGTGTCACTTGACAGTTCTAAACGACAGTATAAACCTAACCCCCCGCACTTGAAATCAAAGCCTATTATGAGCTTATTTTAGCTAAATAGACTCAATTCTGGATGTTGTGTGCAAACGTGTGCGGGGGTTAAGAATTGAACACACATTTACCGGTAAAAATGTTAGTCAAGAATAGCGCGCGCGAATAAACCAGTGGAACTATTTTCGATTGGAGCACACGTATTTTCGCTTAAAGAAGATTATGACTAACAATAGTGTTGCTATCATGAACAGCGGTAGAATGAGAATGGGCGAGAACTCCGGTATTGTTATTATTGTTCCACTTGGGGAGATTTCGATGTTGTACTCGGTTTGGGTGCCTTTTTGTATAGTTTCTTGTATGGAAACATGATCTATGGCTTGCCCATTGTTTGATGTTGTAATAGTCAGGTTATAAGTTTCTATCGTCTCTTGTGCAAAAACGGCGTCAACAACGGTCAGAAAGCTTGAATTGTACGTAGGTAGAATTATGGTTATCGTACCATTTGAGTCATCGAAATAATAGGCGTCAGGTACTCCTATTTCGGTTTCGTTGTTTGTGTGGTTGAGTCCTACATGGCGTCCTTGAGAATCGTAAACATGCAAATAGAGATGATGTTGTGACTCTTGAAGTGTGATGGATGTTCCAGAGGCGAAATAGTAGATGTCAGGGATTGAGATTGTATCTATTACTTTGCCTTGCGAATCCATGAGTCGCAGTTGAATGTGGTAGTACTGTGCTTTCGTTAGGGAATATCCTAAAGTTACATTCTGAGTATATCTGTCTCTAGACCGAGCATTAATGGATTTTATTGTCATATCCCAATAATAAGTGATGCCATCATCTCCCATGATGGTGTACAATAAAGTATAAGTTTGCTCAGTTTCCAAATGATTATAGATATCTACGCGGCAATGAAGGATATCAGATTTGCCTGCAATTGGATTTCCAACATAGCTGGTAAGAGATTTCCAATTTAACCCCTTGTCAAGGTCTAAATATACTTGAGGAAAGGGAAATGACTTTTCTATGTAAAAACAACACATTGTGACGTCGACGCTGGGTGCTGAATAAAGGTTTAGGGCTCCAGTAGTTGGGAATTCATTTCCATATAATACTAAAAGCGTGCCAGTGTTGACGTATTGTATGCCGCTTTGGTAGTTCGTGCAAATGCACGAACTGATTGCGTCGTACTCCACAAACCCATAATAGCCATTATACCAAGGTTCCTCGTTTACCCAAACCACCTGATCACAAAAATCTTTAGCTGCTCCACTTGGATCATTAAAAAATATTCCAGAACTGTTGAACCCTGTAACGATTATTGCATGCCCAGTCTCATTTGCATATTTTCTTAAAGCAAGAAGAACAGGATATCTTTGAGACAAATTTCCCCTTATATCGCTGAAGATCTGCGAAGTGAATGTGCGATAATATCCGATTTTGTAATATGGATATTTGGCATCAAGATAGTCACTCACTTTTTTGGTTAATATAAACTTTCCATCCAATTCAGGTCCGAAAACGGCACCCTCATTTCTATATAGACCCAAATACTCCGCTATTATCCAAGAATGTGTATCCACTCCATAATATCTAAGTGCCATCGCCAGAGAAGTTGGTGCGCACCAACTTGTATTACCTTGGTATTGATATGGGACTTCCAAAATTAATGATTCGTTTTCCTGAGTTTCAGGAGACAATTTGACCAACCAGAAATCCATCTCTCCAGAACCGGAGGAATTGGTTCCGCCTGCAAATGCAAGTCCACCATCCGTAGTTGTGATTATGGAAAATCCGATATCCATTCCCTCTCCACCGTAGGTGGAGTCCCAGAGGACGTTGCCTGTTAAATCAGTTCTGACAAGCCAAACGTCAATCAAACCTCTGACCGTTGAAGAGTTGGTGGCACCTAATATGGCATAACCTTCATATATTTCTGTAATCGAGAAAACGCCTTCCCATCCATCGTTATCATAAGTTTTGTTCCATTCAATGTTGCCGTCTTCATCTGTTTTAACCAGCAAAATGCCTGAGTCGTTATTCTCACTTTGGGAGACGACCAAGGCAAATCCCCTATCAACTACCTGTAAGAGACGAGGCATAGTTGCCATTGCTATCGGAGTTTGAGAATGTGAGAGTGTCTGGTTCCACAAAATGTTACCCGCAGCATCCATCTTGAGAAGTATTATGCTAATGGTGTTGTTAGAGGTTGAAGCAACAAGAGCAGTCAGAGCCAATCCGCCATCAATTGTTTCAATACCGCAAGTACCTAACCAATCTCCGTAAGACTTCTCCCATTCCAAGTTACCATACGCATCCGTCTTGACAAGCCAAGTTCCTCCTCCAACTGTATAATTCCATGCTACCAATAGAAAACCGTCGTCGTCTGTCTGAGCAGCAGACATAAGCATTTCATTTCCAGTGCCGCCATAAGTGTGGTTCCAAATCGGTTGCCCATCCTCATCAACTTTGGCAAGCCAAATATCGATGTTTCCTGTTATGTTAATACTGGAACTGAAGACAAACGCCCTTTCCTCTGTTTCGAAAAGAGCGCATCGGTCAAATACTCCAACACCCATAAATGAGTCGACTTCGAAAGTTCTTGTCCATTGCACATTCCCGTTCGAGTCAGTCTTGACAATACTAACACTCGAAATATTTCCTGTGGAACGGTTACATGGCCCTGCCATTGCAAAGCCACCATCGCTTGTCTGTAAGAGAGAGACAGCCCAGTCATTGTTCGTTGTGCCGTAAGTTTTGTTCCATTCTACTGCGGCCGGTGTAGTATAGGATATATATGGATCAACAAGTGGATAGTTGTCACGGTTGTGCTCATCAATCGCGTAGGGAGAGTCCCATATGCCGTCGCTTCCCGTTTCATTTTGATACAAACCACTAAACATGTCTGCTCCAACGTAGTCACTCCAGTAGTTTCCGCCAGAAGGATAACCATCATCCCAAACGTTAACTGAATTCAGGCTATATGCTTGCTGAGTGCTGTTTATGAAATTGTTGTGATATATCGTGTTATCTGTTGAGGAATTGAGAAAGATACCTCGGTGGTAAACCGTTATAGTGTTTTCGCAAATCATGTTGTGCGAACAAGAATCAAGCGAGATACCGCCATTGCCATACAAAATGGTATAATTCATTATCTGTTTGATGTCGTTTCCGAAAAGAATGTTACTATCAGATGAAATGAGACAAATGCCGCCCATCCAGTTGTTACCCCAATGGCTCGACACTTTATTTTTGCTGATTACATTGTTGGAAGAAGAATGAAGCAGGATGCCTGCATGTGTCATTGACACTTCATTCTGAGTTACAGTGCAATTCGTTGTATATGCAAGGCATATGCTTGGAAAGCTGCCCGTCAGATTCAGGTTCTGCACCATTATGTCCGTGCAGTTAACCAAGATCACGCAGCCGGCATCTGATGGCACACCTAGTCCTCGTCTGTTAACCCAATAGTAGATCGGCTTACCCCCCACGGTGTTGCTCGAATCTACGTAATTCACGTATTCTGGCAGACTAGAGCCTGACACGGCGAAGTCGAAGGGGAGTCTATACACAGTGTTGTTCAATTCAATGGCTGAGAACATGCTATTGTTGGTTAAAACGTTCGTGCAAGATGAAGAAAACTCGATGCCATACGCACAATTTGTTACGGTATTTCCACTAATACTGTTATCAGAAGAGTGATCGAGCGAAATGCCATGAGCCGTACCGTTCACCCAGTCATGTGTCACATCATTTTCTAGAATAGCATTGTAGAATGATGAAGACAGATAGATGCCATAACCATGGTCACGCCAACCGTTGTTTGCTATATCGTTTTCGCAAACTATGTTGCTTGTGGAGGAACTGAGATAGACGCCATAGTAGAACGCCTCAGTCCTGATGTTTTTGACCGTCACATTTGTTCTTCCCGTCAAGTCTATTCCTTTAGAATAATAAACCCACGTTCCTTGAAGCGTGTATTCAGCCCCATCAATTATTATGTTGTCTCTTTCTACAACGATTCCGTCACCAGTACTTGTGATACTGTCTGTTAACTTGTATGTCACGTTATCTGACGTTGAAATTGGTGCATCAGGTGGGTCGATGTTTCCGTCAGCCTTTATGTATATGGTTCCGCTACTACTAACCACTGGAACGTTCAACACTACACCAAACACCGCAGCTAGAAGTACAAATACCCAAACACCAGAAGCTAAACCAGCTCCAGTCCTGCCCATAACGTTTCTCCTCTCTCCAATAGTATTACAATCGCATGAATGACTATTAACTTTTACTTGATTCAACAAACCAGCCAAAAAGAATACAGCCTCGATCTCAGCCAAGAGCTTGAACGTCGTCCCGCCGAGTTCTATGGTAACGATTGATAGTGATGTGAATTCTGTCAAATTGTCGTTGTTCTGCAATGGAAATAAGATTGAAATACAGCGATTTTAGTAGCCCGAGATAGCTTCGAACTATCACCTCGATATCAAGGTAAAGGAGGCGGTCTCGAACTCTTTTGGATATGGGGACGGGCAGCCCTGACAGATTATGATGTTTTTACCGGTAAAGTTGGGTGGGAGTCCCACCCCCCGCATCTGAATTTAAGGCATGTTTCGAGCTTATTTCAGCTAAATAAACTCAATTCAGGAACTGTTAGTAAGAGTGTGCGGGGGTCAAGAATTGAACAAGTGTTTACCGGTAAAATTCTCTGCTCGGAATATCAGGATAGCTTCAAACTCTTGGTTGAAACTTTTTCAAAATACAATCAATTTGCGAGTAGAAACTAGCTTATTCGCGATAAGAAAGGCTGCGTTTTACTCGCATTTTCGCTATTGACCCGAGAGCTCGACGTTTCTTCCCGGTCATGTTATGGTGCGCGTTAGAGTTTCAAAACGTTTGTGATTTGCAGTGTAGGGATAGAACTTCACTCCCCCCAAAACCCAAAAAAAGGGGATTAAGGTAGTTCAGTTTGGGCGTTGCTACTCTTTGACTTCCACTATCTTTGCAATGGTAGCGTTTTTCTTTACTGATTCGATTCCGTTTACGCATGCATCTTTTGATGAGTAGGCTTCGCCTGTCGCTATGATTTCACCGTTAGGCGCCTTAAGTCGGAATCTGAATTTTCCAGCTTTGTCTTTGAACCACTCAAACTTTGGTTCTGGCACTTACATCACCTAACTTTATTCTATCAACAGAGTTTATTTAAAAGCACTTCGTCTGATCGCATACTGCAATGGTGAATCTATATTGTGAAAAAAAAAAGATTGAGATGGTCAACAGATGATTTGCTTAGGGTTTCTTCTTTACTTTCTTTGCTGCTTTTTCGGTCTTCTTGGCTCCTTTCTTTCCCAGTTCGATGCCTTCTTTTCCTACTTTCCCAGCTACTTGACCAGTCTTCTTTGCAGCTTCCTCAGCCTTCTCCTTAGCTTTCTTCAAAAGACCCATTTTAACCACAATTCCACAGTAGCTCTTTATGTATATCTAATTTTCGAACGTCATCCTACAAGACAGGCAAAAAAAGAAAAACGGAGAAGTGCTACTCTATGCCCCACTTCTTGGTGATCTTCACGATCAGAAAGATTACGAAGGCCACGATTATGAACGTTATAAATGCTACCATGAAGTCTCCTACACCAAATAATTGTCCAGCATACGTGGGGTCTAATGGATTTCCTTGAGCGTCCAAAGCTGTAGACGGAATTGCAATTCTGAATGTCGACAGGTTTCCAAGGCCAGGTATTGCCAAGCCTATTACGGGCATTATCAAGTCTTTGACAAGCGCTTGTACTAGTGCGCCCAGGTAAACACCCATAATGAAAGCCACAGCCAAGCCCATGACCTTGTATTTGGATATGAAATCCATGAATTCTCTCCACAAGCCTTTCGGAGGCGGTGGTGCGGGCGGAGCAGGTTTCGGCGTTAATAGCGTGCGTATCTGTTTCAGCTCTTCTAGCATCTCGTCATCTTTTGCCAAAATCTCACCAACCTTTCTTTTTTATTCGTCGGCAAGAAGTTATAAACTTTGGCCTGTTTGTCCAAGGATACAATTTTCCACGGGTTGAGTGTATGGTCGATTCCGATCACCCCTATATCCCTGCCCTATTATCGCTATTGCTTCCTACTATTGCCTGAATCATGTATGCGCCTTGCTGGAAGTAGCACTGGTTGGTTTAGTTAATTGAGGTAAAAAGTTTTATCCCAAACCCAAAAGAGTACGTACTTGAGTAAGACAAAACTAACAAAGCCATGAAAAATTTATAAACTCAATGCTACAACAAAAGTCCATTGGTGAAATGTATGATAGTAGAAATAACAAACATCATAGCTGGACTGATACTGGCAATGGGTATTCTACCGAGTATTCCTGCCGTAGGAAAGAGTTTGGAAAAAGTTGCTAAATGGCTGGGCAGATTTCAGACAATAATTGGGATAATAGCCATAATCGTGGGAATCCTATACTTCGGGCTGCAAGGAATAGTGGCAATCATCGCCGGACTGGTATTGGCAATGGGTATTCTGACAAGCATACCCGCTGTAGGGAAAAGCTTGGAAAAAGTTGCTAAATGGCTGGGCAGATTCCAAACAATCATCGGAATAATAGCCATAATAATCGGAATCTGGGGACTTATCTAATTAAACCCCACTTTTCTATTTCGCGCGCAAAGTAATGCTAATTCAACAGCCTACATCTCAGTTCCAATTTCTATTGGTTATATAGCAAAAACGGTTGATTTGCGATTGTTTTGACGGTTTGAGATGGTAGGCTAGGAGAGTTTCGAACTCTCTCCAAACATGCACAAGCATATTTTTACCGGTAAAGTTGGGTGGGGGTCCCACCCCCCGCATCTGAAATTCAGCCACAATTGTAGCTTATTTCGACAAAATAAACTCAATTTGAAACGTTACGAAAGCCTTGCGCGGGGGTTAAGAATTGAACACACGTTTACCGGTAAAAATGCTCATCTTCTGTAGCTCAGGAGAGTTTCAAACTCTCGGTTCAAACTTTTTCTGCATAGTATAATTTGCCAGCGAGAACTAGCTTTGTTGCGATTGAACGACTATGTTTTGCTCGCTTTTTCGCTATGAAGGCAAGAGTTCGAGAATTTTAAAACTTATCGTCTCTATATGTTCTTCTTAATTGTGGAAATAGAACTTCCTTCTATAACTTTTTCTAACAAATATTATATAGATTGTCAGCGGAGTGTCCTATGAGGTTCGAGGAGAAAGGAAATGAAGAGGATACTATCATTAATAATGATTTTTCTCATTATTCTGCCAATGTTTGCAGTTCTTGCTCCAAAAGTCTTGGCTGCGGAGAACGTGATTTTTCAAGATGATTTCGAAACTTATCAGGCAGAAGCCTTTCCTTCAGGGGGTTGGAAACTTGTATACAATGGTGCTGGAAACCAGTATCAGGTAATTACATCTGATTACGCAGCGTCTGGAACAAAGTCTCTGCAGATGGTAGGCCAATATGGATGGAGCGCAGTTGTTGCCAAAGACTTCTCATCAATCAGCAACCTGATTGGCTTTGAAGCTTACTTGATGGGAACTCCGGGATCTTGGCCGAGCGTTGGATTCGGCAATGAGACAATTCAACCATGGGGAAGACTATACGGAGCAGTTGGCGTGGATACAATAGACGGCTACATCGTAGCAGGATCGCAGAATCTTCAGCCGTGCACGACTAACACTTGGTACAAAATACGGGTGGTAATGGACAGGAATGCTCGAACTTTTGACATTTGGATTGATGACCAGTTAAAAGGAACCAATATTCCAGAACCAAACGACCCTTGGGAGATTCAATCTCTACGGTTTGATGTCGGATGGCACAATGTCATGAACTACTACGACAATGTCAAGGTGTTTGAAGTTAGCGGACCGTCACCACCAGAGACAGCGTGGGATAGCACTTTGTACTTAGATTCTGGTTCTGGAACGTTCGCTTCTGTTTCAGCCGCAAATCCAACTATATATGTGTCGTCAGGACAATTGCTAAGCGGTACGATTACTCTGATTGCAAACAACAATATTCCACCTAACTGTGTCGTTCCACTAATAGGCACTCCATCTTGGGGAGAACATAGTACGAGTTGGTGGCTTATACATTCATGGCTACCATATGGCAGTTCAATTCAAACAACTAATGTACAACTATATGCTCCGTCACAGGCTGGAATCTATTACATAATTTTTGCCTTTCGAGGCGAATTGACTGGGGAACAAATGGCTTCTGCCACCAATTGGCCTTTGGGCTACGTAGTATGGAACGATGGTAACGACATTGCTGATTTCAGCTCCTCTCAAATAAGTGAAGCTCAGCAAAATGGCGTAACCGTAGTCAACTGGTTATATACTGACGGATACAAGCCAACATACACTCCAGCATGCGCAATAAAAGTTGTAGTTGGAGAAACGCCACCGCAGACCGGGAGCATTTCAGGAGTTGTATTTTACCTCGACTCAGAAGGAGATGTTGTAAAGGTGGCAGATGCAGTTGTGTCTGTGGATTATCCATCATGGACAGCAATCAGCAACGCTGAGGGTGAGTATAGGCTTGATAACCTCCCTTTTGGGCTATGGGTTGTGACGTGTGTAAAACCGGGGTATGGTTTTCCTCAACGAGACGAGATCGCAATAATAGATTGTGGTCATCCAGAGGCCGTCGTGAATTTCTGTATGAAGGCCGAGATCATTGAGGATCTCAAAGAGACAGAACTTCAAACAATGGATCTAATAGATGAATGGCTTCTAAATGCTGGAAGAGCGTTAGATGATGCTGCTACAGAATATAATGCTGAGGTAGTGCACGATACGTTGATGTTAGGCTTGGATGCGCTTATAACCAAAGAGGGAGGAACGGAGTTGAACCGATGGGTTGCTGAGAAATATCTCCCAATCGAAGGCGTAACAAAGAATTTAGCACAGATAATAAACACACATCATTTCACAGGAGAAACCGGCTACTACGAGATATGTTTCAAGGATTCTCTCGAAGAGTACAAAAGTGAAATTGAAAACAGTTATTCTTCGGAGTTCATTGCATCCATGTTTAAAGAACCCAAGCCAGTCGATCAAAGTATAAAAATTCTTGTAGATGACGCAAAGATTTTTCTCAGCAAACTACTTGATTTTACGAGTTCAACATGCGTTTGTATCAAAAACACAATCATGTCTTACAATTTGGACCAGGCAGAGATGATGCAAGAGTTGGATATTCCGCAGAAAATTTTGACGATAGGTGGCACATCTCTGGTGATCGCAAGTTGCCCTGCATCGATTATCTTACTTGGGTGTGCGGTTCCTGGAGTTGCAGAACTGGGCGAAGGGCTGCTCATAGCTGCGGGGGTAGTTCAGATTATTGCTACTGTAATCAGAGCCCACATGTTCGGAGAGGCCTATAATGGGCTTGTCCCGTTATACTTGCGAGTGGTAGAACAATCGCGATGCTCTCTACGCGAAATAAGTGATGCCATGGATTCTATCTGCAACTACATTTTCAGCAAAAACCAAGATAATCTTCAATTTCCTACTATTGAGTCCGAACTACTTGCAAGTCCTTATGTTAGAATAGTAAATACTTGGACTGAGGATATAGAATGCAATACAGCGTACATCATGCAACTAAGCGTCCCAGCGCTTGAAGGCATAAACGGTTTTCAATCATCTTATATTTATAGAAGTGAAGGGCCCTCATTCATACTAAGTGTTGGCGGATTAGGTGAAATACTACCTCTGAAAAAGGATTATTCGGATGATATTATCAATTGGTTTGTAGATATTCAAAGCAAAATCGAGGTGCCAGTGGACGTAGTTGTATCTTCCGACCTATATGTTATATATGGACAACCTGCTAAGCCAGTGGGTGCTAAGAAATATACAACAAACTATCATGAAACACTTGTTCCATTGAGATCTGTTGAAATAACAGTTTATTCTCCATGCGATCTCCACGTATATGATCAGGCTGGAAGACATGTCGGTTATACGTATCATGATGGTGGAGCAGTATGCGAAATTCCAAAGTCTTTCTATTTGATAGAAGATGAAAAACAGCATGTTATTATTGTCAATGCATCTGGAGCCTATAGAATCGAGCTTCGAGGAACAAGCAATGGCGAATATCATCTCAATATAAAGAGTGTTTTTGCTACAGTTGTTGAAAGTGAACAATGGATTAATGGGACAATAACAAGTGGGCAAACGCTTGATTACTATGTCTACGTAGATCCATCAGGAGTACCAATTTTTTACGATCCCTTTCTGACGACATCGATTTCGCCGCTTTCAAGCTCAATTCTTATAGGACAATCAGTTACTTTCTCATGCATGGTTAATGGAGGGATTTCACCCTACAGCTATCAATGGTATCTTAATGGTAATCCAGTTTCAAGTGCAACATCAAACGCATGGACTTTCACATCCGCGACAAGCGGAATCTACTATGTACACCTCAAAGTCACAGATGCAGAAGGCAACACTGTTCAATCTGAAACTGCCCGCATAACAGTCGCAACAGTTCCAGTAGGAGGCTACTCAATCCCAATACAAATTCCCACAAAAACAGAACCAATAACACTCTACATCGCCTTAACAGCAATAATAACATTAGTCTTCACAACAATCAAACGTAAAACAACAAGAAAACCAAAACATCAATAGCCATATTCTAGGCATATTTTTACCGGTAAAGTTGGGTGGGGGTCCCACCCCCCGCATCTGAATTTCAGCCACTATTTTAACTCATTTAGGTAAAATAAACCCAATCCAGGACGTTTTGCAAGCCTTGTGCGGGGGTTAAGAATTGAACACACGTTTACCGGT
>Ga0172365_10001111_pt1 | contig 19155 bp, 19 predicted proteins | sample LakKivSesite48cm_FD_114535 | JGI IMG/M metagenome (GOLD analysis project Ga0172365, IMG submission 114535) | Sediment microbial communities from Lake Kivu, Rwanda - Sediment site 48cm | ecosystem: Environmental > Aquatic > Freshwater > Lake > Sediment | place: Rwanda: Western Province, Lake... | reverse complement strand
GAGTCCCAGGCACCGAGGCTGGCAAGGTGGCCATCATTGGTGCTGGAACTGTAGGCACCAATGCAGCCAGGGTAGCCTTAGGTATGGGTGCCAGTGTAACTATCCTAGATATAGACCTGAATAAATTGAGGTACCTAAAAGATATTTTTGATAATAATCTCACTGCCCTGATGTCAAATAGCAGCAACATTGAGTCTGCCGTAGTCAATGCTGATTTAGTGGTGGGGTCTGTATTGATACCAGGAGCTAGGGCACCCCGGTTGGTAACCAGAGATACGATTTCAAAGATGAGAAAGGGCTCGGTAGTAGTAGATGTGGCGGTTGACCAAGGGGGTTGCATTGAGACCACTGTTCCTACTAGCTTTGATAACCCAACTTTTGTAGTTGATGGTGTGATTCACTATTGCGTGGCTAACATGCCCAGTGCTGTTGCCCGAACCTCAACATTTGCTTTGACCAGTGCTACTTTCCCGTATGCGTTGAAGCTAGCTAATTTTGGTTACCAAAAAGCACTGAGGTCTGATAGTTCATTGTGTAAAGGGCTCAATGTATGCAAGGGGAAGGTAACCAATAAGCCGGTAGCTGATTCCTTGGGATTAGAATGTGCATCATTTGAGGCTTTATTATGAGTTATACCAATCTAACTGTTTAGGCAGGGAGGTGATTTTTATGGTTTAGTCAGCTGATGCTGAACCGGACTGAAGATTGGGAAGGAGACGAAAATATGATTTCTGAGGAGGAACTGGCTAAGCTTTCGTATCCAGAGGCACCAAAAATAGTTACCGCGAAGGTGCCGGGCCCAAAGGGGCAAAAGATATATGATAAGTCGTTAAAGTTTCAAACACCCACCCGTGTCGGCGGAATGGGGTTGCCTTTTGTCTGGCAGGAAGCTCGTGGAGCAACGGTGAAAGACCCCGATGGTAATATCATGATTAATATGACTGGTGGCATAGCTGTCAACAATGTGGGTCAGTGTCATCCGAAGGTGGTTGCGGCTATCCGTAGACAGGCGAGAAGGGTAATGCATACCATTGACATGGTAGGCATCGTGAACCAGAGACTATCCGAAAGGCTGTCTGAAATCATGCCCGAGGGTTTGCGTGGCAATTGCGTCACTGCCTATGCTGCTAGTGGTAGTGGGGCAGTGGAGACAGCGGTGAAATATGCCCGCTACATCACCAAGAGGACTCAGATTCTTGCCTTTCACGGAGCCTATCACGGCGTATGGGGCTGGTCTAATGCAATGACCACAGGTGACCACTATCGTGAAGGCTGGGGACCCTTAGCCCCTTACATAATACACGCGCCGTATCCCTACTATTACCGCTGGCCGTTCAAAGTAGCATCAGAGGCTGAGTGCGGGGAACAAGCTGCCGATTATCTGGACTATCTGCTTAACACACCCTATACTGCGGCCAATGATGTTGCTGCCGTTTTCATCGAGCCCGTAGTTGGTGAGGGTGGCTATGTTGTCCCACCAGCGGGGTTTCTCAGGAGGGTTGAGGAAATCTGCCGCAAGAACGGCTGCTTATTCGTTGTAGATGAGGTTCAAGCTGGATTCGGTCGCACCGGCAAGATGTGGTCATGTGAATGGGATAATGTTAAGCCTGATATATTGGTTTGGGGTAAAGGGGTTGGTGGCGACCAGCCACTAACCGGCGTAACTCTCCGCCGCGACCTGGCAGATAAACTTGAGCCACTGACTCAGCCGCTCACCTTCACTGCCAATGCCGTAGCCTGTGCTGCTGCACTAGCTAATATCGACATAATGACGGACAAGAATGATGACCTTATCGGGCGGGCAGCCATCGTTGGTGAGGAAATCAAGAAAAAGCTTAGCGATTTCGCCAAAGGCAGTAGGATTATGGGTGAGGTTCGAGGCAGGGGTTTTATGCTGGCGGTGGAATTCGTCCAAGACAAGGCAACCAGGAAACCAGTTTCCGGCATGGCGATAGGTAACCTCATGTGGATGATGCGTGACCGGGGTGTGTTGGCCTTCCCTTGTGGACGCTATGGCAATGTCATGCGTTTTATGCCACCGTTGGTGTGCACCAGGGAGCACTTTAATAAAGCAGTAGACATCTTCCTGGACATCGTCAGAAAGGGCATGGTGGGTTAAATAGGTAACATAAGGCGGGGTGCCCGCTTTATTTTATATAAAAATTTTAGAAAGGAGGCTAATTAAATGGTTGAACCAGTTACCTTGAGGAAGGGTGTTTTGGGTTTTCCAATGACACTGGCGGCTTCTCTCGGGCTGGTTGTATGTTCAACAACCTTGATGATGGTCTGCTACGGTTTTGCCGAAGCCGGTCCAGCGTTCTTCCTGTCAATGATTGGGGCTGGTGTTATAGTGGGGCTGTTCGCCCTAAGTGTTTCTGAACTTGCTGTGGCTATGCCAAGGGCTTCCAGTATGGGTGAGTATGCTAGAGCGGCGCTGGGACCTGTCGGCGGTATATGGCAAGGGATTATGTATTTTATGGTTTTCACCGGGCTAGCAGCTGAGGCGATGGTTATAGGCATGGTCACCAATATGTTCTGGCCGGTCATAGCCTGGCAGTGGTATACCCTCATATTTATAGCCATCTTTTATGTCCTTAACATGCTGGGCATAGTGATTGTCGGCTGGACTCAGGTAGTCCTGACTGTTCTCTTCACCGCTATCTATGGCATAGGTGCCATAGTCCAGTTTGCAGGCGGTGGCATTCAACCGTTCAGCCTTGCTACCTTTGGTGGATTCGCCCCTGCCGGCTGGGGGGCAGTTGGGGTATGGCTTATTGTCGGTATATGGCTATATGCCATGGTTGAGGCACCGGCTCCGCTTATTGAGGAAATCAAAAACCCTGCCAGGAATGTTCCTAGAGCGATGTTCGTTGCCCTGGGAATCATATTTGTCCTTCAAGCTCTTATTGGATTCGCCGCCGCCGGAACCCTAGGCGCCGAGGCAACATTTGCTACGACATACCCCCATGTCATGGCTGGACAGGCATTCTTTGGCACCGCCGGGTTTATCTTATTCGGTGTAGGCACTATAGTAGCGACCTTTGCCACATTTAATGCGGTGATGGCATGCACATCAAGGGTGCTATACGGACTGGGTGCCGACGGCTATCTTGGTAAGGTTATTGGTTATCTTCATCCCAGGTTCAGGACGCCGTGGGTCACCTTATCTATAGTATTCGTCCTTACAGTAATTTTGACTATAGTAGCAAAATCACCACTGTGGGTAGCGGCGATGGACGCCTTTCTCTTCACCATAACTTATCTGGCCATCTGCGTCTATACCATAATTCTAAGGCACAGGAGGCCAGATATGGAAAGACCATTCTACGCTGGTGGTCCATTCAAGGCACCCATCGGGCCCATATTGGGGGTTATTGGAACCGGGATAGTATAGTAATGTACTATACGATTTATTTTGATATCTCGGTGGCTATCGTAGGGGCATCAATTGCGGCAGGCGTAGCTCTTCTTGCGTGGATTATCTGGCAATTTTACGCCAAGAATAAGGTAGTGAGAGAATAAATCGGCTGCTTACGGGGTGCCTAAGAAAGAGATAGGAATATAGAAGATGGGGAAAACCAAAGTTAGTTCCTCTCTAGCAAGGAGAGGCGATTAAAGATGTAGGGCGGAAAAAGTATGGCTGAGGGTGGTCAAGATGCACTCCCACGGCACCGTGGGAGTGCATCTATTGTCAAGGGTATGGAATGGAAGCCCAACTAGTAAGGTGGTAAACTGTTAGCAGATTCTCGTTGATATTATAGAAGGGAAAACAGATGGCGACTGATGCTACTGATACAGAGGTAATTCGGTTTATTGACAAATTTAAAGAAATATGTGTTGCTCCAGACGGCAAAGAATACCCTGTTATTAGTTTGAAAGTAGCAAGACTAATCGCCCGGGAGAGCAGAACCTCAACTAAAGAGGTAGAGAGCATGGCGTTAGAACAGGGTGTCATTCCTCGGCGTTATCTCCGGAACATGGGTACCATCGGTCGAGAAGGAGAGGTAAAGCTATTGCGGTCAGTAGTAGGTGTAATAGGGGCTGGTGGGCTAGGCGGCACCATAATTGAACTCCTGGCTCGGCAGGGAATAGGACACATTATCATCATTGACCATGACCGCTTTGCCGAAGAAGATTTAAATAGGCAGTTAATGTCTACAGAAGGCCATCTAGGTGAATACAAGGCGGTGGTCGCTGCGAGAAGGGTTAAGAAGATAAATTCAGCAACCAGTGCCGTCCCAGTTGTAGAAAAGATTACCAAGGAGAATGCCCCCGAATTGTTTAAGGATGCCCAGGTAGTGGTTGATGGTCTGGATAATTTGCCTTCGCGTTTTCTGGTTGAAGAAGCCTGCCGCAACCTCAGAATCCCTTTTGTTCACGGAACAATTGCCGGTTTCAGTGGGCAGCTTATGACCATCTTCCCAGAAGATGAAGGGCTACGTTCCATTTATGGACCCCCTGGCGAGCTTCCTGAGCGAGGCATTGAGGTAGGAGCCGGCAATCCTTCTGCTACCCCTACAATGATTGCAGCTTGGCAGGTCCAGGAGGTAATCAAGATCATTACTGGCGTTGGTAAACCTCTCCGCAACCGCCTTCTCATACTAGACGCTAGAGAAGGAACTGCTGAGGAAATCAAATTAAGGTCAGAAGTTTCGCAAAAAGATGCTCAGGAAAATGCGGATTAAAGGATAGAAGATGGCATCAATCACTGTGAAGTTTTACGCCTTTTGGCGCGCTTATCTGGGACTAGATACTTTGTCTCTGGAAGCAGCTGATGTAGGCCAGGTGATGGCTCAAGTGGAAGAGAAGTTTGGAGCGCAGCTTCGGGCAAAGCTCCAAGCGCTTGGAATCCAAGCTGACCAGGAGATACAGGATTATTGCCTTCTTCTGCTTAACGGTCATAATGTCAGCAGGCAAAGCCTGCGGCAGGTCAAGCTGAGGGGGGGAGATGTTTTGCATATTTTCCCTCTCGCTGCAGGCGGTTAGGGCAATTTGAACAAAGTGAATGCTGACGATTCTTACCTGTAATGTCCTCCTCTTTGCCTCCTTCCTTCTCTGGATTATTTCGAGAGGTAGTGCGGGACTATGTGGGTGACCTGAGAGGGTTACATGATATGCTTGACGGCGAAGGCACCCCCAATTAGAATGGAATCACTATGTTTGAGGTTCTTAGTGATAAGTTAAGTGCGGTATTTCGCAAGCTCAGCGGTAAAGGTAAGCTCAGCGAGAAGGATATAGATGATGCCCTGCGCCAGATTCGGTTAGCCCTTCTGGAGGCAGATGTAAATTTTAAAGTGGTCAAGGATTTTACTGTCAGGGTGAGGGAGCGCTCCCTTGGTGCTCAAGTATTGCAAAGCCTGACCCCAGCCCAGCAGATAATCAAAATCGTTAATGAGGAGCTTATTGCTACCCTGGGTGGGGGGGAGAGTCGCCTGGTAGCAGCGCCGCACCCTCTTTCCGTAGCCATGCTGGTGGGATTGCAGGGCTGTGGCAAGACCACCACCGCCGCCAAGCTAGCCCTTCACCTTAAGCATTCCGGGCAGCGCCCGCTCTTGGTGGCAGCCGATAACCGCCGCCCGGCGGCTATAGAGCAGCTAGTTACTCTGGGCGACCAGATTGACATCCCAGTTTATCGGGAGGCAGCTGGCTCCAGAAGTAAGGATGTTTGTGTCCATGCTCTGAGCCAGGCAAAAGAGCTAGCTGCTACCTGGGTTATAGTTGATACCGCCGGTCGTTTCCACATAGATGAGCCAATGATGCAGGAGCTGGCTGAGGTTAAGGAGGAGCTAAAGCCGGCTGAGGTATTGCTGGTGGTTGATGCCATGACCGGGCAGGATGCGGTGCGGATGGCGGAAGAGTTTAATTCCAGGCTAGGCTTGACTGGGCTTATCCTGACCAAGATGGATGGGGATGCCCGGGGTGGGGCGGCTCTTTCCATTCGGTGGGTTAGCGGCGTGCCTATTAAGTTTATCGGTATCGGTGAGAAGGTTGATGCCTTTGAGCCGTTTTACCCTGACCGTCTGGCGTCACGTATCCTGGGTATGGGTGATGTACTGACCTTCATTGAGAAAGCGGAAAAGACCTTTGATGAGCGGCGGGTTAAGGAGCTGGAGAAGAAGGTGCGAACTGCCAGCTTCAATTTAGAGGACTTTCTATCTCAGCTCAGGGAGATTAAGAAGATTGGTCCCATTGCCCAGCTGGTGGAGATGCTGCCCGGAGCCTCACAGCTGGCGAGGCGATTGCCTGAGGGCATGGAGGAGAAGCAGCTAAAGAAGGTTGAGGCAATGATACTTTCTATGACCCTTGAGGAGAGACATAATCCAAATATTATTGACGGTAGCCGTCGCCGCCGCATCGCCAGGGGGAGTGGGGTAACGCCACAGGATGTTAATCAGCTCCTTAACCAGTTCCGTCAGATGCAGAAGCTGATGAAGCTGGGTGTTGGTGGTAAACTACCGCAGAATTTAAGAGGAATGTTTAGCTAGTTTTTAATTATTCCAGGTAATCCTTCAATCTTCGGCTTCGGCTGGGGTGGCGGAGCTTACGCAGTGCCTTAGCTTCAATCTGGCGAATTCGCTCTCTGGTAACGCTAAACTCCTTACCCACTTCCTCCAGGGTTCGGCTTCTTCCGTCTTCAAGACCAAACCTGAGCTGGAGCACCCGTTGCTCCCGAGGGCTGAGGGTGGACAGCACGGCATCAATCTGCTCCTTAAGTAGCTGCCTGGAGGCAGCGTCAGCCGGCGGTAAAGCATTGCGGTCTTCTATAAAGTCACCCAGGTGGCTGTCTTCCTCCTCACCCATTGGTGACTCCAGAGATACCGGCAGTTGTGATACCTTGACTATCTCCCCGACCTTTTCCGGGGGTATTTCCATTTCTTTGCCGATTTCCTTGGCGGTAGGCTCTCGCCCATATTCCTGAGCCAGACGACGGCTTACCCGTAGTAGTTTATTGATGGTCTCAACCATGTGAACCGGGATGCGGATAGTCCGGGCCTGGTCAGCTATAGACCGAGTGATAGCTTGACGAATCCACCACGTAGCATAGGTGCTGAATTTATATCCTTTCCGGTAATCAAATTTCTCCACGGCTCTAATTAGTCCGATATTCCCCTCCTGGATGAGGTCAAGGAGCGACATCCCTCGTCCAATATGTTTCTTGGCTACGCTGACCACCAAACGCAGGTTGGCTTCAGTAAGATGTTTCTCCGCCTTTTCTGCCTCACACTTGATATTCTCCAGGTAAACCTGGAGCTGCTTCTCATAAGCCTGGATAGAATTGATGAAATCAGGCTTTGTCAGCAAGGTCTCCATGTCAGCCAGCGAGACGCTATCCCCGATAGCGTCAAGGACTTCTCTTGGTAATAGATTAATATTTAGTGATAGCTCAGTGATGAGCACCTCGGTTTCAGATATTGATTTTTTGGTCTGGCGAGCGATAGTCAGGGCTATTTGTGGGCTTGTCTCGCTATCAATGCTGGCTTGCAATTTAGGGTTGGAAATGCTGTCTATAAAGCTGGCAGCACGACCTAGCTGGAGCTGTTCCTGGAGGAGCTGGGTGACAGGGGCAGCCTGAGACAACTCCTCGAGTATGGTAATTATTACTTCACTGGCGGATGGCTCCCTCCCATGTCTCTGCAGGTAGTCCTGTTTAATCTCTTTAATGCGCCTACCCTCCTCCATATTTCTAGCTAAATCCTTTTCCTCTTCAGCGGTGAGAAGCGACACCCGGCCAATTTCATGGAGGTACATGCGAACCGGGTCGTCTACTACCTCCTGCCCCTCCAGCTCTTCTAGCGGTGTTTCCAGCTCTAAGTCTAAGCTGGACTCGGGTTTTTCAATTTCAAGGTGCCTTGCCTCGCGCCATGGCGGACCTGGCTCAATTTTACCTTCAGCCTCCATTTCCTCCTCAGATTCAGGGAACAGGGCATGCAAACCAGATTCCTCTGGCTCGGTATTTAGCTGCTCATCGTCCTTATTTTGTGGTGGGAAGTGGATACTATCCTTGCTGTTTTTTGGCCTCATTTCCTCATCCCCCTTTGCTCTAACCGGCTCTGGCTTTTTTGAGCCAAAACCTCGCCCAACTGACTATTGACCTCTATCCCTAGCTCCTTAAGTTTAGCCAGCTCAGCCGTCTTGCCTCCTGACTGAGCTTCTACGGTTAATACTACCTCTATCTTGGTTGCCAGACTGCGGAGGAATTTCTCCCGTAGCCTGAGAGCGCACTCAGCATATTTTTGCCCTATATCAGTGCTTAATAAGTTCCTGGTTACTAGAGAATCAAGGTGCTCGTGAATTTCGGAGGCAAGCTCCTGTTTGAGCAATTCTATTTTATCACTCCGTTGCCAAGCGATAAAGATTTCACGGTTTTCGCTATTTTCAAAGTATTCCGGCAAAAGCCCCTCCTGCCTATGTTTAAGCTCCGGGTAGTGCAGCAGAAGCGCCAGGCAATATTCCTCCACAGGACTGGACCGGAGGGGCTGCAAGGCGTGTGCCATCGCTTCCGGCTTTGACTCCCTAACCCGGCGGTCAGGTTTAATTCTACTTAGAGCCGCCTCTATACTGTGCTGGCTCTGTTTTACCAATTGAGCCAGTCTGTCTAAATAATATCCCTGGCGTGTGATGTCTTTTACCTCGGCGATGATGGGGAGAAGCTTATCCACGGCTGAAGACTTGCCCTTGGCTGTAGTCAGGTCAAGCTCAGAGCTAACCCTATTGAAAGCATAATCAACTATAGGTAAAGCCTCTACCACCAGTTTTTGCCAGCTTTTGGCATCTTGTTTAATGACATCATCGGGGTCTTGACCTCTGGGCAGGATGATAACCTTTACCTCAGCATCAAGGGTATTTTCATAATCCACCGCCCGTAGGGTGGCTTCATCTCCAGCAGTGTCAGCATCAAGGGCTAAGGCCATGTTTTTGGTTAGCCTCTTTAGAATGCTGACCTGTTTCTCGGTGACTGAGGTTCCCATAGAGGCAACTACATTGTGGAAACCATTCTGGTGGGCAGTGATAACGTCCATGTAGCCCTCGACAATCACTGCTAGATTCTGTTGCCTGATAGCCTCGGTGGCAAGGTTTATGCCATAAAGGCTGCTACTTTTATCAAAGACTGGCGTCTGCGGCGAATTGATGTATTTGGGTAGTGAGTCATCAAGCGCCCTAGCCCCAAATCCAGTAATCCGTCCTCTAACGTCATGTATGGGGAACATTAATCGGTTGCGGAACCGGTCGTGGCTTTTTCCTGCCTCCGCCTCTATTATTAAACCGGCGGTCAGCAGTTCGCCCTGGCTATAGCCTCTATCCATGAGGTGTTGCTTAAGGGCATCCCAGCTATCGGGGCTGAAGCCTAGCTGGAAGTCGGCAGCGGTTTTCAGTGAGAAACCTCTTCCTGTGACATAACTTCTTGCCTTTTCTCCAGCCGGGGAGCTTAGGAGCAGATTGTGGAAATATTGGGCTGCTGCCTGGTTAACCTGATATAACCTTTGCTTCTCCTCGCTTTCAGCCCCAGGTTCAAATCTTGACGGGATGGCAACCCCTGCCCTTTGGGCAAGAAGTCTCAGCGCTTCGCCAAAGTCAATTCCCTGCTTTTTCATGATGAAGGAAAAGACATCGCCGCCAGTACTGCAGGCGCCAAAGCAATGCCAGCTCTGCTGCTCAGGATAGACGAAGAAGGAGGGGTGCTTTTCACTGTGGAACGGGCATAGCGCCCTGAAGGTTCGCCCGGCTTTGGTTAAAGAGGCATACTGGCTAACCACATCAACGATGTCTACTCTCTGTTTTACCTCATCTATAACGCCCATTTTAATTATATTTTACTACCTCTCCCCTTTTATCCCCCTCTCCTTCAAAAGAGAGGGAGAAGAGGTTTTAGAGAGGGGGCAAAGCCCCCTCTCTTACTTTCACTCCCCCTTCCCTTAGTAAGGGAAGGGGGTCAGGGGGATGGGTTATATAAGAGAGGCTTCGCCCCTCTTTAACTCCCCTTCAATCTTCCCTTAATTATTTGTTATTTAGCCTTGCCTTTAGTCAAAGACAGTTCTTCAGCCAGCCTCAGGGCATACTGGTCGGTCATGCCGGCGATGTAGTCAACCACCCTTCGCTCTGGCTCATCGCTGTAAAAACTATACTCTGCTGGCAGTTTATCTTTATGCTCATTGAAGTATTTATATAATGCCCGAACCACCTGCCTCGCCCGTTCTGATTCCTCCTGTGCTGAGCGGACATTGTAAACCCGCTCAAAGAGAAATTCACGCAGGGTATTGGTTGCCTCCAGAATCTCGGGGCTCATAGTTATAGTGGGATTTCCCTGGCTATCACCCCTTACTGCCCATGAGCGCTCAATAATATCGCAGACCATGGTATTGATGCGGAGGGAGCGGGAATTACCTAATTTGGTAATGGCTGAGAGGGGTAAATCGCCCTCGGTAATCATGCTGGCTCTTACGGCGTCATCAATATCATGGTTGATATAAGCCACGGAATCTGAAATCTTAACCACCTCCCCCTCCAGGGTATTTACCTTTCCCCAGCCCTCCCCCCAGATATCTACCCTGGTCTTGGAGTGGTTCAGGATGCCGTCCCTCACCTCCCAGGTAAGGTTGAGCCCGTGACCATTGTTCTCCAGAAGGTCGACCACGCGCAGGCTTTGCTCATTATGTCTGAAGCCCGGCTGGTACAGCTCGTCGAGAACCTCCTCGCCAACATGACCGAAGGGGGTGTGTCCCAGGTCATGGCCTAAGGCGATTGCCTCGGTTAAATCCTCATTGAGGTTTAGGGCACGAGCAATAGTGCGGGCGATTTGAGAAACCTCCAGGGTATGGGTGAGTCGGGTTACGTAGTGGTCACCTAAGGGGGCAATGAAGACCTGTGTCTTATGCTTGAGGCGGCGAAACGCCTTACAGTGGATAATGCGGTCACGGTCATGCTGAAAGGCGGTGCGCACCGGACAGGGTGGCTCGTATTTCAGCCTGCCCCGCGATAGCTTGCTTTTCACGGCATAAGGGGAAAGACTCTCCTCCCTTTCTTCAGCTAGTTGGCGGATATTAAGCTGACTGATCATCTGCCTTGTAATCTTGCTTCTGCCTTAGCGATTGTCTCTCTGGTGGTGCCAATCATATCCGGGCTTACTGAAACCGAAGTAATACCCCATTCTACCAGCTTTTCAGTAAGCTCGGGGTAGACCGAGGGTGCCTGCCCGCAGATAGAGGAGGTGACACCCATAGCCTTGGATACTTTGATTGCTCTCTCCAGAGCGACAAGTACCGCCTCGTTTCGCTCATCAAATTCCTTAGCCAGTTTCCCGCTATCCCGGTCAATTCCCAGGATAAGCTGGGTCAGGTCATTTGAGCCGATGGATATGCCATCAATGCCGACTTCAAGGAACTTCTCCATAAGGAAGATGTTAGACGGTACCTCAACCATCATCCACAGCTTGAAGTCATCAGAGCGCTTTAGTCCCTCAGATTCCAAAATTTCCTTGGTTCTAGCCAGTTCCTCCACCGTCCTGACGAAGGGAATCATCACCCATAGATTTTTGTACTTCCGTCTCACCCTTTTTATGGCTTCTAGTTCTAGTTTAAACATGTCGAGGTCGTGGATATAGCGTGAAGCTCCCCTGTAGCCGAGCATGGGGTTCTCCTCAATCTCCTCGTATTCCTGCCCACCGGTGAGCTCTCTATATTCATTGGTCTTGAAATCGGTAGTTCGGTAAACTACCGGGCGGGGGTTAAACGCCGTGGCGAAGGTTTCAATGCCTGTTGCCAGTTTGTCCACAAATTCTCGTCCCCGGTTCTGGCTAATCATATACCGGGGGTGCTCACCAATCTGGGCAATCATGAACTCGGCGCGGAGTAAGCCGACGCCATCAACATTACGGGCAGCCACGGCTTCAGCCAGCTCAGGTTGAGCCAGATTTACATAGACCTTGGTCTTGGTCTTAATCTCTTCCCTGAGAATATTGGTAACTACAGTCATTTTTTCCTTGGCTATTTTGCCCTGATACACCTTACCCCGCGAGCCGTCTACAGTGATTATTTGCCCATCGGTCAGGGTAGTTGTTGCCTGCTCAGTGCCGACAACGCAGGGAATACCCAGCTCTCGACTGACAATAGCGGCATGGGCAGTTCTACCGCCGCGGTCGGTCACGATAGCTGCGGCTCGTTTCATCGCCGGCACAAAGTCGGGGGTGGTCATTTCGGCGACCAGGATATTGCCCGTTTTTACCTTGTCTATTTGTGACGGCTCGGGGACTATTTTCACCGGTCCTGAAGCCATGCCTGGACTGGCGGGAGCTCCGGTGAGAAGCACCGGGGCTTTGATTTCAGGTATAACCTCAGTCACCTCCTTGATGGTGGTTACCGGGCGAGTTTGAACGATAAAGATTTTCTTTTCATCTTTTGCCCACTCAATATCCTGGGGGAATTGATACCAGTCCTCAAGCTGTTTTCCCAGCTTGGCTAGGCTGATTATGTCGTCATCGGTTAACTTTGGCTGGTTTTGCTCTGCTGGTGCGATTGGCACCCAAATATTAGCCTCTCCCTGAACGGCGGCCGGATTCCTAATTAGCTGCGTCTCTTGTTTAGCTACTTTCTTAGTGCTAATTTTCAACCCCTCTTTATCTATGATGTACAGGTCGGGGGTTACCTCTCCCGAGACGATAGCCTCACCCAGCCCATAGACAGCCTCAATAACAATCTTGCTGTTGTCACTGGTTACCGGTTCTATAGTAAACATTACCCCTGAGGCTTGAGATTGAACCATTTTTTGTACCGGTACAGCGATACCAACCTTGAAGTGGTCGAAACCCTGCTGGTGCCTGTAGAAGATAGCCCGTGGTTCAAAGAGGGATGCCCAGCACCCCTGGACGGCGGCCACCACCTCCTTTTCTCCCTGCACATTGAGGAAGGTGCGTTGCTGACCGGCAAAGGAAGCCTCGGGCAGGTCTTCAGCAGTAGCCGAGGAGCGCACAGCAACCAAACCTCTGCCCATCTTGATGTAGGCCTGTTCAATCTCTTTGTCTAACTTCAGTGGCATAGCAGTGTCTAGAATTAGCTGCTTAATCTGGGCAGCTACCTGTTGAAGCTGTTTGCTATCGCCGGGGTCTAGTGGCTGTAGCCGGTGGTGAATTTTATCGGTAAGTTTTGACTTTTCTAGGAAGTCAAAATAGGCGTCTGCGGTTACAATGAAGCCTGGGGGGACAGGTATGTTAGCATTAGTCATTTCGCCGAGATTGGCTCCCTTGCCGCCGACAGTGGGTACATCCTTCTTGGTTACCTCATTAAACCAGACGATGTCCTTTTGACCCTGGCGCATACCTATACCTCCTTGCAGTTATCCTTTAATCAGGGCTAGGGGACTAAATGAAACATTTGTTCACTATTCTTAGCTTGGCTGATTGAAGCTTCTACTGGGTAGTTATAGTTTATTATACCATAATGAGGCGTTTGTCTAAATGCTTAAGTAAACCCCGCAATTTTAAGGTTGACAGTAGGGGATATGTAGAGTAAAATTGAAATGCTGGCGAGAAATAGAGGAGGTGTGACTATGATAGAGATGACTATTGATAGTATCAGGGTCAGTCTGATGAACTATCAACGGGTGGTGATTCTGAAAGAAAAGACGGCAGAGCGCTATCTACCTATCTGGATTGGTCCTGCGGAAGCAGATGCCATAGCAGTGAAACTTCAGGATGTTACCGTGCCAAGACCATTAACTCACGACTTACTACGCTCGGTCATTGATGCCCTGGGGGCGACTATTAACTCTATCATTGTCAGTGACCTCAAAAACGATACCTTTTATGCCAAGATTATCCTTAATGTAGATGGGAAGCAAATGGAAGTCGACTCTCGTCCCAGCGATGCCCTGGCGCTGGCGGTAAGGGTAGGCGTGCCTATCTATGCCGATGAGGCAGTTTTAGATAAAGCCGGCATCTTATTAGACAAGGAGACGGGCAAACCTATTCCTCAAGAGAGTGAAACCGGTGCCGCTGGCAGTGGGAAGGTCAGTGAGGAAGAGCTAAAAAAGATGTCCGCTTTCTATGATTTCATCAACACCCTTGATTTAGAAGACTTTGATAAGCGTAAATCCTGAGCCCCACTTTCCCCACCTTAGGCAGATTCAGGAGCCCATTGATGAAGGAAAATGTTATTAAGCGAGTGATGACCTTAATGAAGTGTGGTGTTTGCGGGCAGTGTTATGAGTCAGCTAATGTTAGTGTTCTGGGTCGTCAGGAAGATTTGTGGTTTTTGAAGGTGTTTTGTTCAACTTGCCATACCCAGTATTTAGTGGCAGCAGTAATTAAGGAAGGAAGGGCGCCTGAGGTTATTACTGACCTTACTGGGGCGGAAGTAAATAAATTTAAGAATGCGGGTAGGCTGACGGCGGATGAGGTGTTGGATATGCATAATTTCTTAGAGACCTTTGATGGGGACTTTTCTCGGTTTTTTAGTCGGAAATAGCTAGTCTGAGGGTTTGAGAATAAAGAGCCCTAGAGCTGAAAGGTCTAGGGCTCTTTAGTGACCAAAAGCGAGCTTGACCATAGGGAGTAGATTTGATATGCTGCTGACGGCATGAGCAGGTTGGCTGCAGCTTTAAGGTTAACTGGTGTCGGTTTTTTCATCGGCGGTTCAATTGCCTTGGGTGTATTTGCCGGACTCTGGGCTGATAGCAAGTTTAATACTGAGCCTATTTTAGTGATTGTTGGTTTACTATTAGGCATAATTGTTGCTTTCTATGGCGTTTATCAGATGCTTTTACCTCTGCTGCGTAGCAAGCAAGACAAGGAGAATAGCTAGTGCCTAAGCGGGGCTGCCTGGGTTGTTCCTTTCCTATCATAATTGGGGTTTTGCTTGTCTTTGTTGTTCTCTTTGTAGCCGGTTTTGTTATTGGTCCCTTGGGTAAGAGCATGCTTGGTGATTTGGGGTTGCCTGCCTGGCTGGCTGGCCCCCGCCCCGCCCCCAAGCTTCCTCCTGAGGTGGTCTTCCATCTGTTTGGCTTTCCCATTACTAATAGCATTATCGGTGCCTGGCTTACTATTATCTTCCTGGTGGGATTTTCCTACGCCATTAGCCGTCGGATGAAGCTCATCCCCTCCAGATTGCAAAGCCTGTTTGAAGCTTTCCTTGGCTGGCTATATAACTTCTGCCAGAGTGTTGCCGGAGAGGAAAATGGGCGCCGCTTCTTCCCGGTGGTGGCGACTATTTTTCTCTTTGTTGCCTTTAATGCCTGGCTGAGCTTACTTCCCGGGTTTGGTTCAATAACCGTGGAAACAGCCGAGGGCGAGATGCATCTACTGCGGGGTGCCAACACCGATATTAATATGCCTCTGGCGCTGGCTCTTATGTCCTTTGTCTTCGTTGAGTTCTTTGGCTTAAGACGGGGAGGGGGCATTCGTTACCTGGGCAAGTTCATTAATGTTGGTCCGTTTTTCCGGAGTGTGGGTCAGATATTTAGAGGCAGGCTTCGGGCTGGCTTGGGCGGGTTAATCACCGGGGTCATCAATATTTTTGTTGGTTTTTTAGAAGCGCTGAGCGAACTGGTGCGTATTGTTAGCTTTACCTTCCGTCTTTTTGGCAATATGACCGCTGGCGAGATATTGCTTTTGATATCGATATTCCTCATTCCCTGGATATTTGCCTTGCCCTTTTACGGGCTGGAGTTACTGGTTGGCTTTGTTCAGGCTCTCATCTTTGGTGGCTTAACTCTGGTATTCCTTACCGTTGCTGTTGCTCACCATGGAGCCGAGGCAACTTAACATAAACTAAGAAAGGGGGGAGAAAAATGGAACCAGAAGTAATGAAATTGTTGGCGGTAGGATTGGTAGGTAGTCTGGGGTTATTGGGACCAGCTTTGGCTATCGGACTTATCGGCTATTCGGCGTTACAGGGGTTAGCCCGCAACCCTGAGGCAAGTGGTCCGATAATGACCAACATGATTCTGGTTACTGCCTTTGCTGAGGCTATCGGCATTTATGCCCTGATTATAGCCATAATTCTGGCTATGATTGTACAGTAGGGATAAAAGGAGAGAAATCATGGGACAAGATGGTATACCTCTATCTATAGCGATTTTCCTTTCAATAGTAATTTTGGGCGCAACATTTCTTATTGGGTCAGTAGTTGCGGCGATGCTTTTTGGCATTAGTATGCCTTAGTCAATTCAGGTCAGGGGGTGAAAATGGGAGGGCTGGCAAATCTCGGTATAAATATGCCAGTGCTGCTGGCACAGATTATAAATTTTATCATTCTTTTTGGGCTTTTGTATCTCGTTGCCTATAAGCCAATTATGAGGATGCTTGATGAGCGCTCCAGGAAGATTAAGGAAAGCATGGAGCGGACAGAATATATTAAGCAGCAGGCGGGAAGGGCTGAGGAGGAGGCGGCCAAACGGATTGAGGCTGCGGCTAAAGAGGGGCAGGAAGCGATAGCCCGGGCGCTGCGAACCGGGGAGGAGATTAGACAAGGGGCACAGCAGCAAGCCAAGCAGGAAGCCGAAGCCCTCATTGCTAGGGCACAGGCTGAGATTCAGAGGGAGCGAGACGAAGCTATTGATGAGTTGCGTAAGGAGTTTGCCGACATAACTATAATGGCGGCGGAGAAGGTGATTGACCGGTCTTTGGATAAGAAAGCTCACCGCCAGATTATTGATAAGGTGCTGGAGGAGAGCAAAACCCTGAAGAAGGGTTAGCTATCGTGGCAAGAAGGATTTACGCCAGGCGCTATTCCCAGGCAGTGTTCAACATTGCCCTGGAGAGAAATGAGTTAGATAGATGGCAGTCTGACCTGAGAAAGATTGCCACTTTGGCTGAGGATGCTCCATTTATTGCTCTGCTAGAAAACCCCAAGATTCATTTTGAGGATAAGGCAAGACTTTTATCTGGGTGGCTGGGTGATATAAACCCTGTAGCATTGAATCTGGTTTATTTATTAGTGACCAGAGGCAGATTGAGCCTGGTGGGTGATATTGCTGATGAGTATCAGCGTTTATTGGATAGTTATCGCGGTATAGAGCAGGCTGAGGTTACTACCGCCATTGAGCTTGATGGTAAAGATAGGCAGAGGTTGGAGCAGCTTCTCGGGGCTGTGGTCGGCAAGAAGGTGGTGGTCAAGCCAGAGGTGGACCCCAATGTGGTAGGTGGGATTATAGCTAGGATTGGTGGCAAGCTGGTGGACGGTAGTACCCATAGTAAATTGATGGTGCTAAAGAAGACGCTGGCTAGTAGGGAGGTAAGATGAATAGGCTGGTAAGGAGGTGGCTCAAGTGACAACCAGAGGGCAAGACATTGTTTCTGTTATCAAGCAGCAGATTGAGCAGTTTGGTGCAGCGTTGACCATGGTCGATGTTGGCACCGTGATTGAGATTGGCGATGGTATTGCCCGGATTCACGGTCTAGCCGCCGCCGAGTATAATGAGCTACTTCAATTTCCCCATGAGGTCATGGGGATTACCCTGAACCTGGAAGAGGATAGTGTTGCCGCTGTTGTCCTCGGCGATTACACCAGCATTAAGGAAGGGGACGAGGTACGGTGCACTGGGCGGATTGCCGAGGTGCCAGTGGGCGAAGCGCTTATCGGCAGGGTAGTTGATTCCCTCGGTCAACCCCTGGATGGCAAGGGTCTGATAAAGACTGATAAGACCCGACCCGTGGAGCGGGTGGCTCCCAATGTTACCTTACGTAAGCCGGTGGATACCCCGGTGCAAACCGGTATCAAGGCTATAGATAGTATGATTCCTATAGGTCGGGGGCAGAGAGAGCTTATTATCGGTGACCGGTCAACGGGCAAGACGGCTATTGCCCTTGATACCATTATCAACCAAAAGGGTGGCGACTTAACCTGTATCTATGTCGCCATTGGTCAGAAAACCTCCAAGGTGGCACGAGTAGTCGCCACTCTAGAGGCTCATGGGGCTATGGAGCATACCATAGTGGTAGTGGCTAATGCCTCCGACTCGGTTGCCATGCAATATCTTGCTCCTTATGCCGGCTGCGCTATGGGTGAGGAGTTCATGGAGGGGGGAAGGGATGCTCTGGTTGTCTACGACGACCTTTCCAAGCATGGCTGGGCGTATCGGCAGCTTTCCCTGTTGCTGCGCCGCCCCCCAGGCCGAGAGGCTTACCCCGGTGATGTTTTCTATCTCCACAGTCGCTTGCTTGAGCGGGCAGCTAAGTATGCCCCTGAATATGGCGGTGGCTCTCTTAGTGCTCTGCCTATCATCGAAACGCAGGCTGGTGATGTAGCTGCCTATATCCCGACTAATGTTATCTCTATTACTGATGGTCAGATTTATCTAGAAACCGACCTATTTAATGCCGGTATCAGGCCAGCGCTGAACGTAGGTTTATCAGTATCTCGGGTTGGCAGCGCCGCCCAGACCAAGGCGATGAAACAGGTGGCAGGCAGACTGAGACTGGAGCTGGCTCAATACCGGGAGCTGGCTGCCTTTGCTCAATTTGGCACTAGTGAGCTGGATAAGTCAACCAGAGCCCAGCTTGAGCGTGGTCAGCGAATCACTGAAATCTTAAAGCAACCTCAGTATGTCCCGATGCCGTTGGAAAAGCAGGTTATGATTTTGTATGTGGCTATCAACGGTTATCTTGATGATATACCGATGGATAAGGTCACTGCCTTTGAGGCTAACTTCCACCGGTCTATGGAGGCAAATCACCCTGAGATAGGTCAGTCCATTGCTAGCAAAAAAGAGATTAGTGCTGAGACTGAGGAGAAATTAAAAGCGGCAATTTTAGAGTTCAAGCAGGGGATGACCTACTAATTAGGGTGGTGGGGAAGATTGAAGGGGCTTCGCCCCTGTTTAATAGTAACCCTATCCCCTTCCCCTTGCCAAGGGGAAGGGGGGAATAGTTAGAGAGGCTTCGCCTCTCTAAAACTCTCCCGATGGGAGGGAATAGTTAAGGAGCAAGGCAAAACTAAATACGGGTAGTTTAAGAAGGGTGAAACCCTTCTTCCAAAAACCAGTTTCCCCTCTCCTTGCCAAGGAGAGGGGGACTAAGGGGGTGAGGTCAGAGATTGGCTAATATTCGCCTGATTCGCCGCCGAATACGGGGCATTCAATCTACCGCCAAGATTACCCGGGCGATGGAGATGATTGCCACCTCAAAGATGAGGCGGGCTCAGGAGCGTAGCCTGGCGGGGCGACCTT
>Ga0172365_10001110_pt1 | contig 19156 bp, 19 predicted proteins | sample LakKivSesite48cm_FD_114535 | JGI IMG/M metagenome (GOLD analysis project Ga0172365, IMG submission 114535) | Sediment microbial communities from Lake Kivu, Rwanda - Sediment site 48cm | ecosystem: Environmental > Aquatic > Freshwater > Lake > Sediment | place: Rwanda: Western Province, Lake... | reverse complement strand
TGACGACCAGGGAGGATGAGAGGAAACTGGTCCGCAGTAGGCCTAAAAAAGGGAAACGCTGAACATCGGCAAGGAAGGTATCTGTAGTGTATGCGGCAAACCTCTGGACGAGTTGTATGCGGTCACCTGCATGGTTTGCGGCGGGGAAATTCATTTTCCGTCAGCGGACAACGCCGAGGATAGCTGCGGCTCTATTGTGACTCAGTGGAACGTTTGCGGGCTGGCTTTTATTTGTAAACGTTGTTCGAACCAGCAGCCTTTTAATAGTGTGAAGGCCTCCTGTTAGCCACACATTTTTCTACCTAGCTTATTTTAGCCTTTGTCGCTTCTTTTTTCCCAAATCTCATAATGAGTGCAATCATGGATATGGACTGTACCGTGCCTGCGGCGTTACCGACTGTAAATACGAGGTCATGCCTCCATATGCTGTAGAAGAGATAGCAAAGCAGGGATACGGTCAGAATGAACCACGAGGGCAAGGCCAGGCCGCTCACATCGTGACTCCTGACTATTTTTATGATCTGCGGTATATAAAAAATCTGGGTTAAGGCGAAACCGGCCCAGCCAACTATTTCCATCTCTTGCTCCTTCCTTTTCGCTGAGGCTGCCAGTCCGAAGCCATGCGCTCCAGGAGGGCAGCCACATGCTTTGTGCCCAGTATGAAATCGGCGAGCCTGATATTCTCATCGGGAGCGTGTGCCCTGGAGCCCAGATAGTCCACTCCGATGCCGGCGGTGGGCAAGCTCAGCGTATCGGTGAAATAGTACATGGGGCCGCTGCCCGCCATAGAAGGAATTATCACAGGGTCGACTCCAAAGACCTCTTTGCCTGTGGAAGCGACAATATTGACGAAGGGGGAGTCCAGTGGAGTGCGGGCCGGATTTTCCCCTTCCGTCGTGGGAGCGATGGTGATGTCTGAGAAGCCGTGGCTGTCGAGATGCTTTCTCAGCTTGGACAGGATTTCCTCGGGACGCTGGTTGGGTACGAGGCGAAAATCGAGCTTGGCTCGAGCGAGGCAGGGCAGTACTGTTTTGGAACCGGGGCCCGTATATCCGGAGTCGAGGCCGCAAATGTTGCAAATGGGTTCGAGGATGTGGCGGGATTTATAGTCGAACCCGCTAACTCCTTTGATGAATTTCTTTAACCCCAGGCTCTGTTTTGTTTCCCTGTCATCCCGCGGGATGGCTCTAATAGCTTTAATCTCCTGTGCGGTCGGTGGCCTGACGTTGTCATAGAAGCCTGCGATTTGAATATTCTCATCTATGTCTTTGATGGAGGCCAGAGCCCAGACCATACGCCAGGCCGGGTTGGGCACCACTGTGCCCATCGAGGAGTGGACGTCCTGCGAAGCTCCGCGCGCTTCTAATTGCACGTAAAGTATGCCCTTGAGGCCGAGCATGATGATGGGCTGGTCTTTCCAGTTGACGCCGCCGCACTCCCAGATGCAGGCATCGGCTTTGAGGAGGCGGCGATTGTGCTTAACAAAAGCGCCCAGGTGGGGACTTCCTATCTCCTCCTCGCCTTCGATTAGGAACTTCACGGAGATGGGGAGTTTGCCCCTCGTTTTCCGGAAGGCTTTGAGGGAGAGGAGCCGGGCAACGATGTTCCCTTTGTTGTCTGAGACTCCTCTGGCAAACAGCTTGCCTTCCCGCTGTACAGGCTGGAATGGGGGCGAAGTCCACAGCTCGAGAGGCTCGGGAGGCTGGACATCGTAGTGGTCATAGAAAAGGAGGGTGACTGGCGATTCGCCGGCGATTTCGCCGTAGACCACGGGAAATTTGCTTCCGGTGACGGGGAGAATGCTGGCGCTTACGTCATATTCACCCATGACCTGCGCCAGAAGCTGTGCCATCTCCGCCATACCTACTCCCTGGGCGCTGATACTGGGCTGGCGGCAAAGCCTTATCAGGTCTGCGATACCCTCCTGCCAGTGGTCATCTATATAATCGTGGATATTCACCATAGAGCCTCCCGCTACTTCACCGAAATCTAGTGTGGTGTCTTATTAATTCCTTGAATAAGTCCAAAATGTTCCAAGCAAAAATCACCCATTCCGGCGGAAGCCGGAATCCAGTCCACCCACATTCCTGGATTCCGAATCAAGTTCGAAATGGCTATCCAGTCTGACTAGTGCTTTGCACAATTATTCAACTAATTTCCGGAACAGGACACTAGTTATTGGCGTTGTTTATTTTTGGTTTTATATTCCCCGTTTAACCATCCCAGCACTGTGGCGGGCAAGTCATGCGATGAACCCTTGACTAAAGTACACTGAGGTATCGAATCGAAGAAAACCGACCCATATCGCTTGGTCTGTAACCGCCTGTCCAGGATAATTACAGCGCCGCGGTCTGTCTTGCTGCGGATAAGGCGGCCAAAGCCCTGTTTGAAGCGAATGGTGGCCTGGGGGATAGCGTATTGGTTGAAGGGGTCGTCGAACAGCTCGCAGCGAGCGGAGAATATCGGCTCGGTGGGTACGCTGAACGGCAATCTGGCAATGACCAGGACGCTGAGCGCCTCTCCGACAACGTCGATGCCCTCCCATAAGCTGGCGGTGCCCAGGAGCACTGTTTGGGGATTGGACTTGAAAGCATTTAGAAGCTGTTTGGGCGAGCCGTCCACGCCCTGGCCCAGGACCAGGATGCCCTCTGCCTCCAGAGGAGCCTGGATGGCGTTCTGTGTATTTCTCAGTGCGGCATGGGAGGTGAACAATACCAGTGTGCGCCCCTTGCAGGCGCAGCAAAGGTCGAGGAGCGTTTTCTCGACTGCCTTCTGATAGCCCGGGGTGCCCGGCTCGGGAATATCGCTAGGCAGGTAAATCATGGCCGCGTTAGGGTAGTCGAAAGGAGCGCCCAGAAGGAGTTCGCCGGTATATTCCAGCCCCAGCCTGCCCTTGATGTATTCGAAGGTGCCCTCTGTGCTCAACGTAGCTCCGGTGAGGATAACACAGTCCTTGGAGGAGAACAGCGATTTCTCCAGGAGGTTGCCCACGCTGAGCGGAGCGGTGTACATGCCGGCTGAGTTGTTCTGCACGTTGATGGTGAGCCAGTAGATATAATCGGCGTCAGGATGAGATACAAAAGAATCTATCCGCTGTTGCAGCTCTTTATTTTGATAAAGCAAGGTCACTATCTCAAGCATAAGGTAATCGTAACCGGATACCCTGTTTTCTCCCAGGTCTTCCAGTCCGGTGTAAAGTTTGTCCAGGCCATCGGCGATGGCGCTGAGCACAAGACTCAGGTCTTCACAGGCAATCTCAACTCTGGACCATCCCGGCTGAGTTCGCTTGGAGTACGTCAGAAGCATGTTGCGGTCGTATTCGCCCTGGTCTGAGGCATGACCCTCGATGAAGTCGCGGAGCCTGTCGAAAAATTGAGAGACGCTGACGCGCGCCTTGTCCACATCGCCGCTGAGCGACTCGGCCAGCTCTTTCACCTGCCTCTGCCTGGATAAGGACACGGTGCTGCCCCGAAAGCAGTCGTTCAGCCAGGAAAGAAGGCCGGTACTTCGCTGTCCCCCTGCTTCCTGTTTGAACAGGTTGAGGTGATTGAACAGGTCCCTCTGGGTTATCTGATAACCAAGCTGCCGGGTTGCCTCTTCCTCAAGGTGATGCGCTTCGTCAACTATGAGGTGATTGAAAGGGGGCAAAACCTTGTTGTCGGCGACCATATCGGACAGCAGCAGAGCATGATTGACCACAATGAGATGGGCGCTTTCGGCCGCTTTGCGTGCACGATAGAGGTAACATGTGCCGCGCTGGTAGTGCGGACACTGGCTCTCAAGTCTCTCGTCAAATTCAGCGCAGAGCTTATTCCAGATGGGAAATTCCACGGGATTCAGGTTGAGTTCAGCCCTGTCTCCGCTCCGGGTTGAGAGCAGCCAGACCTTGATGCGGGCAAGAAGCCTGGCTTCGTCGAGGGAGAGCCTATCGGCTGACCGCAATGACTCATATCTCTTCAGGCAGAGGTAGTTAGCTCTCCCCTTGACCTGTACCGCTCTGAGATCCTTAAGTATAGTCTCCTGTTCCTTCCCGAGTGCCTGCAGCAGGTCCGGGATGTCCTTGCCGATAAGCTGCTCCTGAAGGTTTATGGTGTTGGTGGAGATGACTATGGGGAGGCTGTTTTGTGAAGCGAAGAATATCGAGGGCAGAAGATAGGCAACAGACTTCCCTGTACCCGTACCTGCTTCTACGATGAGGTGTTCACTATTGTTGAGGGCCTGCGCAATGGCCTGGGTCATACGAATCTGTTCGGGGCGGTGCTCATAGCCGGGGAAGGCCTTTGCCAGGGGGCCGTCGGCTCCCAGGATGTCGGAGAGATTGTCTATGTCCAGGGGGATTTTTTCAGCGCGGGGGGTTAATGGCTGCTTATCGTTTCCTCCCCAGAGCTGTTTCTTATCTGTGCTCTTGCCGGCTTTGGGGCTGCGGGTCTCGGAGAACGCTGTTTTGGTCTTGACCCTGAGCATTTCCCGGGAAAATGTGCCGAGCGCCCAATCCGATTTTTCAGCCAGGCGGACCAGCTCTTCGATTGTGGCGATGTCGAGACGATAAGCACGGTCTAAAAGGGCAACGAACAGCTCTTTGGTGGCTACAGCGTCGGGCATAGCCCGGTGCTGAGGCGCGGCCAGGCCGAGATGTTTCGTCACCGAGGCGAGGCTGTAATCGGATAGCTGGAAGAGCAGGATGGTTGCCAGCTCGTGGGTGTCGTACGTGGCGTTGGTCAAATTGATACCTTTGCGGGCCAGAAATCCTATATCGAAGGCGATATTGTGTCCCACTATCGGGTCGTTATCAAGAAATGAGACGAGTGCGCTGGATATATCTGAAAACGGCGGGGCAGCATCCAGTTCCGCCTGGGCGATGCCGCAGAGTAGCTGGATGCGATAAGGCAGTATGCGCTGCGGGTTAACTAAAGAATGGAAGGTATCGACGACCTCCGCCCCCTGAAACTTTACAGCTCCGATCTCGATGATTTCGTCGGCATCGGGGTTAAGTCCGGTGGTCTCGAGGTCGAGGGAGATATATGTCTGGTCCATGATGAAATTATACCATTATAGCGGAGGAGATTGATAGACAGGAGGCGGAAATATTTTCTCACAAATGTAATGACTTCTTAATTTTTCTTATTCTCATTTTATAACTTCTTTATGTATTTCTCGCTACTATTATCCTGTCAGTTCCGTGGGTAACCTTTTCAGGGTACGACGGAGAAATTTTGATGTGACAGAGGGAGGTTAAAATGGCGGTGAAGAAAGCTACTGCCGGGAAAAAGAAGGTTGTTAAGGATGACAAATATGTGTGTGAAGCCTGCGGGTTGGTGGTAACGGTAGATGAGGTTTGTGGCTGCGTAGATGTTTGTGATATTATATGCTGCGACCAGCCCATGAAGAGAAAGGAGGTCAAAGCTAAGGCAACGAAAAAGTAATTAGGTAGAAACGGCAGCCAAGGTTATATCCGTTGCTCCCAAGCTCTACATTTTGGAACGAACGTATGCTACTGAAGAAATACTGTTAGGAAGGAGAAGAATATGGCAGTAAAGAAGACATCGGTAGTGAAGGCATCGCCAAAGCTGTTGGACAAGCTGAATGATGCTATCGCCAGGGAAATGCAGGTGGTAGTCCAGTATATGTGGCAGCATGTCCAGTGGGGTGGAGTAAAAGGGTTCGCAGTACACAGCGAGCTTAAGTCTATCGCAATAGCAGAGATGAAACATGCGGAATCTATCGCAGAGAGGCTATATTACCTCGGCGGGATACCGACTACGAAGCCAACTCCTATCTTTGTGGGCACAACCCTCAAGCAGATGATAGAGCAGGATGTCAAGGACGAGGAGAACGCCATAAAGCTCTATACGCAGATTGTGGAGATGGCCCGCAAGGAAGGCGATGAAACGACCAACCGGCTGTTCCGGGAGATATTGCAGCAGGAAGAGGACCATCACGATACCTTTACGACCCTGCTAGAGGACCTGTAGTACTCATTTACGTGTTCCGGCAGAGGGTGATAGTGAAGCATATCCTTACGCTTAGGCATATTGCTTAGGCGTAAGGATATTTGTATGCTGTCGATTTAACGGATGATGCTGCCCTGTACAGGCATCAGCGCAAGTTTCCTAAAAGGGGCAGGGCCCAGCCAAAGATACCCACGAAGATGATATTCATGGCGAAAAAGGGCCAGCCCCACTTGCTGCGTTTGATGATGAGGAACAGGGCGGGCAGCATAAGCAGAGCTGTCAGTCCGATGATGGCCACGGTAAATGTGGAATTTGAGCTGCCCAGACCCGAGCCCGGGAAAGCGCTGATGGCTCCGTGATAAAGCGCGCCGGCAATAACCCCGACCACGCACCAGGCCGGAGGCAAGCCGACTACGAGGGACAGCATTACAAATACGGGCGGTATACCCTGCGGCAGCCGCTTAGCCAGGCGGTCATATAGGTCACGGTTGGTGAAAAATATGTAAATCAGTGCTGCGAGATAGAATGAGCCCATCAACAATCCACAGATAAGACCGGCAAGAACGTCCCTTAGCATTTTCTTTCACCTCTAGCGGCTGGAGATGCTGCACCTACGGTGTGAATAAGATAAGCCTCCAGTCCTTCTTTTTTCAGGCTGCTCAAGATATTACCTCCACGAGATTTGTCGGGTGCAAGAACGAACAGCGCGGGGCCGGAGCCCGCGAGGTGCACGCTTCCGGCTCCTGCTTTGAGTAAAGTGGAACGAAGAGCAGGAAGAGCGGGAAAGAAATCGAAAGCGACCTGCTCGAATACATTGAATAAGAATGAGTCTTCTATATTACCTCTGTGATTCAGATGAGTGGATAGTTTTCGGGTATGTTCGCCGGATGTGTAGTGAGAAGGATTCAGCCGCGAGTAGAGCTGCGCTGTCTTATTGGGTACAGGTTCGATTGCCGGATTGAGCAGCACCAGCCATAATTCAGGAGGAGCAGGCAGCGGTGTTATCTCCTCGCCGCGTCCTTTTGCCAGTGCTGTGCCTCCGTGGAGGAAGAAGGCAACATCTGAACCCAGCTTTGAGGCAAGCTCCACCAGTCTTTCGAGTGAAAGATGCAGTTCCCAGAGCCGGTTCAGTCCGACCAGGGCAGCAGCGGCGTCGGTGGCGCCTGAGCCCAGTCCGGCCGCTATGGGAATCTTCTTGGTGAGATGGATTACAGATCCCTTCTTGCACCCGCTGGTCTCTTGTAATAGCCTGGCCGCTTGCAGCACCAGATTATCAGGTGATTGAAGGGTCGGGACATCGCAGTGAAAGTCAAGCCTTTCATTTGGTTCGAAGGTGAGCGTGTCCGCCAGGCTGACGGCCTGGAGGATACTGGCGACCTCGTGGTAGCCATCAGGCCGTTTGGCCAGGACCTCGAGGGTCAGGTTTATCTTGGCGTATGCCTGTAAAGAAATCATAATCCCAATTAAAATACCCTAAAGCAGCATTCCTGAGACCCTTCGACAATCCTTCGACGGTGCTCACTTCGTGGCGACTCAGTGGAGCCAGGACAGGGCTCAGGGTGACAAACGAGCATTGCCCGTCAGTTTTCCTTTCAATGTTTCTGGGCGCGGCAACCGCGCCCCTACTTCAACATTACCGGAAAATGTGCGGTGAAGCTTGGCCCATTCTTCGAGAGATAGGGTTTCGGGGCGGTGCTGTGACGTTATGCCCGCTTTTTGCAGAAGTTCTTCAGCCTCTGCCGATGTAAGCTGCAGACCCAGGGCGAGGGAGTTTCGTATCTGCTTGCGCGGTGCACTGAACCCCGCTTTGACTATCTCGAAGAACCCGGCGATATCTTTTACATCTACTGCCGGCTTTGAGTAAACGTCTATACGCACGATGGCGGAATCGACCTTGGGCTGGGGATGAAAGCTCTGTGCAGACACATAGTCCACGATAGCGGGCTTACCGTAAAGCTGTACGCTGATGCCGAGGATGCTCATGTCGCCCGGAGCAGCCACTATGCTCTGTCCCACCTCTTTCTGCACCATGACCACCATGAGGCTGGGCTTACGCGATGCTTCAAGGAAGTGGCGCAGTATCGGGGCGGCGATATAGTAGGGCAGGTTGGCGACAACCTTGTAGTTCTTCTTTCTATCAATCAGCTCCTGCGGGTCCAGTTGGAGGATATCGGTATTTATCACAGTCAGGTTAGCGAATTTGGAGAGCCTCTTTTGCAGCGAGGAGGCGAGCCCGGAGTCGACCTCTATAGCGATTACCTTTCCCGCCCTTTTCGCCAGTTCTGCGGTCAGTATCCCTAATCCGGGGCCTACCTCTATTACTGTGTCGGAGGGCTCGAGTTCAGCAGCGGTAAGTATCTTCTCCAGTACGCTGCGGTCGATGAGGAAATGCTGCCCCAGCCCTTTTTTAGGTCTTGTCCCGAGGCGGTGCAACTGACCCCTGGCATCGGAAGAGAAGTGTTCTATGGTACCCTGACCTCTCATTCATCCTCCGCTGCACATTATATAATGAAAAGAGAGAGTTTGGGAACATCCGCACGTTATTCGGGCACTTACATAATATTATTCAGGCACAGACGAGGGCGTCTGTGCTACCGTAGAGATCAGTGGAAAATTATTGTCTTTGTAATCCCCCTGCACCCCCTTTAGAAAAGGGGGGATTTGTATTTTGTAATCCCCCTGTACCCCCTCCCTGAACTAGTCAGGGACAAGTTTAGAAAAAGTATAGGGGCGCATAGCTATGCGCCCCTATATGTAGAAAATAACCGTAGTTTATTTGCTTTTCTTGGCGCTTTTCTTTTTGGGTTTGGAGTCTTTAAGCTTGAACACTTTGATGGCGTTCTCGCGCATTATCATTCTCTTGGCTTCGTCACTCAGAGGCAGCTCCAGGAACTGCTTCTTGAATGCTGTCAGCCCCATGTTGTTGGTGCCGAAGAGGACCTTCTCCTGTCCGGCCCAGAACGACATGAAGGTGAACATCTCGGGATGCATTTTAGCCAGCAGCTTGGGCATCCATGCTGAGCAGTCGCAGTAAACGTTGGGATGTTTCCACGCCATGGCTACCAGCTCGTTACCCCAGGGCCAGCCCGTATGAGAGCCGATGATGGTGAGTCCGGGGAAGTCCAGCGCAACCTCATCGAGGTATATAGGACGCCCCGGCCAACTGGGGAACAGCTCCGCTGCATGGCCGGTCTGCATGCCTACGGGTATGCCCAATTCGCTGCACTTGGCATAGCAGGGATAGAGCCGCCTGTCGTTGAGAGGCACGCCGAAGGTGAGGGAGTGGAAATAGCAGTACTTCGCGCCGTATTCCTTGACTCCTCTCTCTATCTCCTCCAGGCTCTCCTCGATGCGGAAGGGGTTGTAGCCGACAACTGGTATCAAACGGTCGGGGTAGTCTTTGATGTGCTCGTAGACCTCGTCTATGGTGTAGTTCCAGATGAGCTTGTTTTCCCAGTGAGACCACATCCTGATGGCAGGGATGAATATCTTGTCGTAGCCTTCTATGTCCATAATGGCAACGAATTCATCGGTGGAGGGTATGGGGACGGGCAAGCGCGGGGCCGGCTTCTTCAGGGTATCTATGAGGATGTTCCGGGGGAACTCGGAGCCGGGCCCGGTATGCGACCTCATCATGGTGGCAGCCAGGATTTGGAACTCCCTGCCGTCCCAGGCATGAGGATTCCAGAAGGGATAGTTCATAATGTCGATGGGTTTGATATCTTCCACGACTTGTCTTTCTCCTTCTTACCGTTTTTAAAACAGTCCGATTAGGCCATGGAGAAGCCGCCGCTGACGCTGAGGGTCTGGCCTGTGATGAAGGCAGCGGCGTCCGAGGCCAGGAACACAGCAGCATTAGCCGTATCTTCGGGCTTGCCCATGCGCTGCAGGGGATACTGGCTGATTATTTTCTCCTTGACCTCGGCGGGAATCATCTCCTGGGTGACGTCGCCAGCCCACATGCTGTCCTTGCCCGCTGTGCCCGGTTTCTCAGGGATGGTGGCTCCGGGGCAGATGGTGTTGACGTTTATGGTGAACCTTCCCATCTCCTTGGCTATGGCTTTGGAGAAGGCGATAACGGCGCCTTTGGTGCCGGAATAAACGGCCTCTCTGGGTTCGCCCACACGTCCGGAATCGGAGGCGATGTTGACGATTTTGCCAGCCTTTTTCTCTACGAAGTGGTCGAGCACAGCCCGGGTGCAGTAGATGACGCCAAGGTAGTTAATCCTTAGCTCTTTGTCGTACTCCTCGACCGGCTTCTTCAGGAAAAGCTTATTGGATACAAACCCAGCGTTGTTGACCAGCACATCTATTTTGCCGAATTGCTCGATGGCCTTCTTGACCATTGCCTGTACGGATTCCCAGCTTGTGACATCCGTCTTGATGCCGATGGCTTTGCCGCCTATGGCGCTGGCTTCTTTAGCCACTTTCTTGCCCTGCTCTTCATCGATGTCTGCAATTACCACATTGCATTTCTCTTTGGCGAAAGCGAATGTGATAGCGCGACCGATGTTGGAGCCTCCGCCGGTGACGATTACGGTTTTGCCTGCCAGACCTAATTCCATTTAGTTTGCCCTCCTAGAATCTGAAATTTAATTTTGTTGGATAGTGGCAAAGTTTAAGGCCGTGCACCCACTGTCGACACTCCCCCTCCGGCTTATCCCCGGCACCAGCTCCCACCAGGTGCTCCTGCGGCACCCAGAATTTACTATTTACCGCTGCTTCCTTCCGGATCTGACGGGGTTCATAGCGTTCTGCCGCGCAGGACCCAGTGTTCATCACTGATGGACAGAAGACAGTCCCGGAAAGAGCAGAGCCTCGAGCGGGGATTCGATCCCGCTATAGCGGATTGCGGGTACAGGGCACCGCTGTCTCCCCATCTAGCACGACCTCTTGAAAATATTACTATAGGGGTGGTCAGTAGTCAAGCTGAAATGGTTTCAGGGAAGCTAAGCAGGGTCAGATTTCGACGGCGCGGGAAATCCGAAATCCTAAACCCTAAATCCTAAACAAATTCAAATTCCAAACGGCAAGATGTTAATAAAGGGATTATTGCTTCACCCTCGCCTAACCTCTCCCGTCAAGGGAGAGGAATTTTGCGTCTCTCTCCTGGAGGGAGACATTAAAGGGGGAAATAGAAGCTGAAGAAGGGCTTTAAACCCTGGCGGCTATGAGGTCGCCCATCTCACTGGTGCCGACCTTCGTCATGTCCTCGCTCATGATGTCGTAGGTGCGGTAGCCTTCGCCCAGAACCTTGTTGACTGCCTTCTCAATCGCCTGGGCCTCTCTGGTAAGGCCCAGAGAGTAACGCAGCATCATGGCGCTGCTGAGTATGGTGGCGATGGGGTTCGCCATGTTCAGTCCGGCGCGTTTGGGCGAACTGCCGTGGATGGGCTCGTAGAGGCCGAATATACTATCGCCTTTTTTGGGTATCCCGGCGAGACTGGCCGAAGGCAGCATGCCCATAGAGCCTGCCAGCATGGAGGCTTCGTCGGTGAGTATATCGCCGAAGGTGTTCTCGGTGACGATGACATCGAATTCCACGGGACGCTGAATGAGCCTCATGGAGCAGCTATCTACCAGTTGGTGCTCTAACTGTATATCGGGGTATTGGGGGCCAAGCTCGGTGGCGATCTGACGCCAGAGTCGCGATGATTCAAGGACATTTGCCTTGTCCACCGAGGTAAGCTTTTTCCTGCGCCTCATTGCCAGTTCGAATCCTACACGCAGGATTCGTTCTATCTCCATCTCGGAGTAGGACATGGTGTCTACGGCCCGCCTGCCTTTCGGCGTCTGCCAGCGTCGCTTGGGCCTGCCGAAATAAAGGCCGCCGGTAAGCTCGCGCACTACCAGCAGGTCTACGCTGTGAACAACCTCGGGCTTGAGTGTGGTGTGGTCGGCGAGCATGGGCAGCACTTTGACCGGACGCAGGTTGGCGAACAGTTTGAGCTCTTTGCGCAGGGCGAGCAGGCCGTCTTCGGGGCGCACCTTGCCCAGAGGGTCGTCCCACTTGGGGCCGCCTACGGCTCCGAGCAAAACGGCGTGGCACTTCTTGCACAGCTTCAGGGTATCCCTGGTCAGGGCTTCTCCGTATTTATCTATGGAGGCTCCGCCGACATAACCGTAATGGAGAGTGAATTTGTGGCTATATTTACGTCCCACGGCTTCGAGTACCTTGGTCGCTTCCGCTACTACCTCCGGCCCGATACCATCCCCGGGCAGGACGGCGATATCGTATTTCATCAACTGCTCCTGAGCAATGTATTACCTCTCCCTTGACGGGAGAGGCTGGGTGAGGGTGAAACTCTCTTTCTTTTACTTACTTTGTCTTGCAAGGCAGATAACATAACTTTGTAGTCATACTCAGCGACCACGTCTTGCTGCTATCTTGCGTTTGGTATATTCAATCAGCCCGCCTGCTTTGATTAGCTCGAGCATGAAATCGGGGTAAGGTTTGGCTTTGAAGGTAAGACCTCTGGTGATGTTCTTAATTTTACCTGTGGATAGCGCTACTTCAAGTGTGTCGCCGGACTGTGTTTTGGCAACGGCCTCCTCGCATTCCAGTATGGGCAAGCCTATATCGATGGCGTTGCGATAGAAGATGCGGGCGAAGCTTTTGGCGATGACGCAGCTTATGCCGGTGGCCTTGATAGCGAGCGGAGCGTGCTCACGAGAAGAGCCACAGCCGAAGTTGGTGCCGGCGACGATAATGTCGCCCGGCTTGACCTTCTTGAGGAACTCGGGGTCTAAGTCCTCCATGGCGTGCTGCGCCAGTTCAGCAGGGTCGTAGACATTTAAGTAACGTGCCGGTATGATGACATCGGTATTGACATCATCGCCGTATTTATGGACTTTACCGCGAAGTTTCAAGGTATAATCTCCTCGTTATTAAAGGCTTTCAATCACTTTATCGAATGCAAATGGATCCAAGAGACACAGGTTCTTTTCAGATAAATTTAGTCCCCATTCGGGTTTGCTCTTCTTGCCTATATAGTCCTTACTGCGCAACAGAGGATTTGGCTTGTTCCACTCAGTTGACGGAATAAGGTACAACATTGGCATCTGACCATCTTGAAAAAGCACGATAGCAGCCAGCAAATTGGCGCGAAGGCTGAATTTTTCTTTCTGGAAAAAGATGTAATTGAACCCGCTAGCGGATTTCCTGGACGACTTGACTTGTACATCATAGTAATGCGCTTCATCCTTATGAAGATCATCATGCTTTCTGATTACGAAATCAATACCTTTATCATCTACCTCAGATGCATAAACGTCGAAGCCAAACATAGTGAATTCCATCTTTACGAGGTATTCAGCATATCGCCCTAATTGCAGGCTGCCGAGACCACTCCAATTGTATCTTATCATTGCGGGTTTTCACTCGTTCAAGTGTTGCTTCAATGCGTCACTTCCTCTGCCCCTGCAATCCTGCCTAGGACGGCGCTGGCGGCGGCTACAACAATTTCTCGAAGTCTTCTACAGAAATTCCTGCTTGCCTCAGTATGTTCCTAAGCGTGCCTGGCGGGATTATTCTATTTCCGTGAAATGGGACGATTACTCGTTTGCCTTCTTTGATATAGGAGCGATGACTTCCTCTAGCATGTGAGAACTCAAAACCTGTCCTTAATAATGCCCCTTCGACTTCGCGAGCAGTAACTCTGGGCAGCCTCTTCATAGTGCTACGCCCACCTTTTCAATGGAAGGTGGCGTGTCTTCAGGTATGGGTTCGTTATGAAGCTTCAAGTCCTCAAGATATAGGGCAATAGCCTCTTTAATGTTTTTTAAGGCCTCTTGTTTGGTAGCCCCATAGCTGAAACATCCGGGAAGCGCAGGAACAGAGGCGTTATAGTAACCTTTGAACTCAGGGTCGATTTCTTTTTCTAAGATTACCGTGTAGTTAATCTTCTTGGTCATGGCGATTCTCCTGCTTATTTATAACACAATAAAAGGCTATTTGTAACCCCCCTTTAGAAGGGGGAGATAATGGGGCGCATGCCATGCGCCCCTATGTGTCTTTGCGAGGAGTCCCGATGAATCGGGACGACTCCTCTCTTTCGCTCGGAGCAGGCTCCGCAATCTCTACGTGCCCATTGTTCAAACAAGTGCGGTGAGATTGCTTCGCCCGCCTCTGGCGGGCTCGCAATGACATGAAAAATGGTCTGCAATGACACTTTTAACTAACAACTTCTTCTGGCCCGGCAATCCTGCCCATAATGGCGCTGGCGGCGGCGACGGCGGGGTTAGACAGGTAGACCTCGGACTGAGGGCTGCCCATACGCCCCACGAAGTTGCGGTTGGTGGTGGAGACACAGCGCTCTCCTGCAGCGAGCACCCCCATGTAGCCACCGAGACAGGGGCCACAGGTGGGCGTGCTCACCACCGCGCCTGCCTCGAGGAACAGCTTTATCAGACCTCTGCGCAGAGCCTCCAGATAGACCTGGCGCGAGCCGGGGATGATGATGCAGCGCACGCGCGGGTTCACCTTCCTGCCCCTGAGCACCCTCGCAGCTATCTGCAAATCTTCGAGACGTCCGTTGGTGCAACTGCCGATGACCACCTGGTCTATCTCAACCTTGCCCACCTTGCTGATGGGCCTGGTGTTCGAGGGCTTGTGAGGGAAAGCGACCTGAGGCTCAATTTTGGAGACATCGTACTCAATCACTTTGGAGTATTGGGCATTCTTATCTGGCTCATATACCTTGTAAGGTCGCTTCGCCCTTGACTTTACATAATCTAAGGTCTTTGCGTCTACGTGGAAGATGCCTGCCTTGGCTCCGGCCTCGATAGCCATGTTGGACATGGTGAAACGGCTGTCCATAGAAAGACTGTTTATAACATCGCCGGTGAACTCCATAGCTGTGTAGGTAGCGCCGTCCACTCCGATATCGCCTATGGTGTAGAGTATCAAATCTTTGCCGCTGACCCATTTGCGCAGCTTGCCGTTATAGACGAACTTGATGGTCGGCGGCACTTTCATCCAGATCTCGCCTGTCGCCATGGCGGCGGCGATGTCGGTGGAGCCCATGCCGGTGGCAAAGGCCCCCAGTGCGCCGTAGGTGCAGGTATGGGAATCAGCGCCGATGACCACATCGCCGGGCAGCACCAGTCCTTTCTCAGGCAGAAGCACGTGCTCGATGCCCATCTCGCCGACTTCGAAGTAGACCAGCTTCTGCTCCAGGGCGAACTCTTTCATCATCTTGGCCTGCTCGGCGGAGGCGATGTCTTTGTTGGGCACGAAGTGGTCGGGCACCATGACCACCTTTTTGGGGTCGAAGACCTTCTTCACGCCGATGCGGCGGAACTCTTTGATGGCAATGGGAGCGGTGATGTCGTTGGACAAGACCATGTCAACCCTGACATTAATCAGCTCGCCGGGGCTGACTTTTTTCTTGCCGCAGTGAGCGGCTAATATTTTTTCGGCTAAGGTCATGTAAAATCTCCAAACCTACCCTGGAGCATCTGCTCCAGGCTACCCGGCAGGGGCAATTCATGAATTGCCCCTACAAAGCACTTAACGGTATACATCGCTACGATGACCAACCGCAAAAATCGTGACTATTTGATTACTATCATCTATGTCATAAAGAATTCTGTAATCGCTGACTCGAAGCCTGTACTGCTCCCGTGCAATCAGTTTTTTGCTTCCGCGGGGACGAGGATTTTGTTCCAGAGAAAGTATTTTATGCTTAATTCGGCGGTTCATTGGAAAGGGGAGTCTATCAATTTCCTTTTCGGCCGATCTTATGATGTAGATTCGATATTTCAATGCTTCGCTTTCTTGCCCTTCTCGGCTAAGTACTCCCTGAATGGTCGGGACGGTTCATCTTTGCGTGCCTCTATCAAAGCTATATCTATTATGTCCTCTCTCAACCCGGGGTCTTCCAACAGCCTGTTGATAACTGCATCCCTTTCAGCCTTTGAAAGAGACTGAAGCGCAAGCAAGAAAACTTCAGCCCTGGATTCGGCTTTGTTCTTTTGTGTTCTCTGCTTAGTGATCATGAGTCACCATCCATAATTAGCTACGCCTTCTGCATGGCGGACAGCAGGCGGTTGAGGGCATTCATGTAAGCCTTGGCTGAGGCGACGATGATGTCTGTGGCTGCTCCACGGCCGGTGTAGGTTCTGCCGCCGCTCTCTATCCTTATGGTCACCTCGCCTATGGCGTCTATACCTCCGGTAACCGACTTGACGCTGAACTCTGTGAGATTATTGGGCACGCCGACAAGACGATTTATCGCCTTATAAATAGCGTCCACCGGACCTGTACCCAGGGCAGCATCGGCCAAAAGCTGCCCTCCGGGTCCGATTAGCCTTACAGATGCAGTGGGAACGAGGTGCTCTCCGCAGGAGACCTGCACGTGGTCGAGGTGATAGGTCTCGGAGAAGGTGCGCATCTCCTCGGCAATCAGCGCCTCTATATCGCGGTCGCTTATCTCTTTCTTTTTATCCGCCAACTCTTTGAAGGCCGTGAAGGCACGGGCGAACTCCTCGTCGTTCAAGGTGTAGCCCAGTACCTCGAGCCGAGCTTTGAAGGCATGGCGGCCGCTGAGTTTGCCCAGGGTCAAGGTGGTTCCTGTGAGGCCGATGTCCCTGGGGTCCATTATCTCGTAGGTTGCTCTCTCTTTAAGGATGCCGTCCTGATGGATGCCCGATTCATGGCGGAAGGCATTAGCGCCCACGATAGCCTTGTTGGGCTGCACCGACATGCCGGTAAGGTCGCTGACCAAACGGCTTGTCTTGTGTATCTGCGTGGTATCAATATCGGTGGTGTATTTATACAGGTCTTTACGGGTGCGCAGCGCCATGACTATCTCTTCCATCGAAGCATTGCCGGCGCGCTCACCGATACCGTTAATGGTGCACTCAATCTGCCGTACCCCGCAATCCAGTACAGCCAGGCTATTGGCCACAGCCAGCCCCAGGTCGTTGTGACAATGGACGCTGACCACGGCTTTGTTAATATTGGGCACATTTTTGAAGATGCCCTCTATTAACTCGCAGAACTCACGCGGTATGGTATAGCCCACGGTGTCGGGTATATTTACAGTAGTTGCTCCGGCAGCGATGGTTGCTTCGATTATCTGGTACAGGAACGCCGGGTCGGTACGGGTAGCGTCCATAGGTGAGAACTCAACATCGTCAAGATAGCCTTTAGCCCGTGCTACCATGTTCCTCGCAGCTTCCAGTACCTGCTCCCTGTTCTTTTTAAGCTGGTGGGCCATATGGATCTCGGAGCTGGAGAGGAAGACATGGATGCGAGGGCGTTGGGCTTCTTTGATTGCCTGCCAGGCAGCGTCCACCGCATCCCTATTAGCATGCGCCAGGGCGCAGATAACGGGTTCGCGTATCTCTTTGGAGATGCGGCGTACCGCTTCCATATCTCCGGGCGAGGCTACGGGGAAGCCGGCCTCGATTACATCTACCTTCAGCCTCTCCAGTTGCCGGGCGATATCCAGCTTCTCATCTATATTCAGCGCTGCGCCTGCCGACTGCTCGCCGTCTCGCAGCGTGGTGTCGAAGATTAGGACCCTGTCCACTGTTTTCTCCTAGGTTTCGTAGTCCTTCGCCTGGAGCCAGGGCATCATAGCCCGGAGCTTCTTGCCCACTATCTCTATCTGGTGCTCTTGCTCTCTTTTTCTGATTATATTAAAGGAAGGACGGCCTGCCTGGTTCTCCAGTATCCAGCGAGTGGCGAAGGTGCCGTCCTGAATCTCTGCCAGAATCTGCCTCATCGCCTGCTTGGTGCACTCGTCTATAACCCGGGGGCCCGAAACATAGTCGCCGTACTCGGCAGTGTCGCTCACCGAGTAGCGCATGTAGCTCAAGCCGCCCTGGTAGATGAGGTCAGTGATGAGTTTCAATTCGTGGAGGACCTCGAAATAGGCGATCTCCGGCTGGTAGCCAGCCTCGACCAGTGTCTCGAAGCCAGCTTTGATTAAGGAGGAAACGCCGCCGCAGAGTACGGTCTGCTCGCCGAAAAGGTCGGTCTCGGTCTCCTCGGCGAAGGTGGTATCCAAGACGCCTGCTCTGGTGCAGCCGATACCTTTAGCATAGGCCAGGGCGATCCTTTTCGCCTTGCCTGTGGCATCCTGATGCACAGCGACGAGGGCCGGGGCCCCTCCGCCTTCGGTGTAAGTACGTCTCAGCATGTGTCCCGGGCACTTCGGCGCAATCATGGTCACGTCGATGTCCTTGGGAGGAACAATCTGGCTGTAGTGTATATTGAAGCCGTGAGCGAACATAAGCATCTTGCCTTTGGTCAGATTCTTCTGCATCAGGCGATAGACCACAGGGTGCAGAGTATCGGGCACCAGCAAGGTCATAATATCGGCCTTCCGGGAGGCTTCTTCCGCGCTCAGGACCTCGAACTTCGCCTTCCTGGCCGCTTTCCAGGGCGGGCTGTCTTTAAGCTCAGCCACGATGACATTGCAGCCGCTGTCTCTGAGGTTCTGAGCATGGGCATGTCCCTGGCTGCCGTAGCCAACTATGGCGATAGTTTTGCCCTTGAGCAAACCCAGGTCAGCATCTTTGTCGTAGTACATTTTCCCTCTCCATCCTTTCAATATTTTAGGCAGGTTTCGCCTTTCTAATTCTTCGGGGGCGCTCCTCTATTTCAGGTTTCTCTGCCTCGACGGTTGTCTCTCCGGCAGCACCTCTGACCATGGCAATTTTGCCTGTGCGGGAAAGCTCCTTGACTCCGAATCTCCTCAGAAGGTTGTACAGGGAGTCGATCTTATCTTCATCCCCGGTGACCTCTACAATCAGGGAACCGGGAGCAACATCGATGATGTTAGCGCGGAATATATCGACGATCTCTATTATCTCGCTTCTGGTAGCAGAGGTGGCATGAACCTTAATCAGAGCCAGTTCCCGGCTAACGATGGGTTCTTCCGAGATATCTATTACTTTGACCACTTCGATCACTTTATCGAGCTGTTTTCTTACCTGCTCTACGGCTGTGGTAGCCCCGTCTACGACAATGGTCATCCTGGAGAGCCCCGGCTGCTCGGAGTGTCCTACGGCGATGCTCTCGATATTGAAGTTACGCCTGCGGGACAGGCTCGACACGCGATTCAGGACTCCAGGCCTGTCTTCAACCAGTGCGACTAAATTACGTTTTGACTTGCTGTTCATAGCCTTTTCCTTATCATCCCCCTCTAACTCCCCCAGTCTTGGGGGAGAAGGAAGGATTGGGGGACACCCCC
>Ga0172365_10001109_pt1 | contig 19183 bp, 18 predicted proteins | sample LakKivSesite48cm_FD_114535 | JGI IMG/M metagenome (GOLD analysis project Ga0172365, IMG submission 114535) | Sediment microbial communities from Lake Kivu, Rwanda - Sediment site 48cm | ecosystem: Environmental > Aquatic > Freshwater > Lake > Sediment | place: Rwanda: Western Province, Lake... | reverse complement strand
GCGGTCTCCACCAATCCGTCGCCGACAGGGTCTTCCCGCTCGTGGCCCGATTCGAGGCGGCCGGCGATATCCTGATGGCCGGAGGCGTCGCCCTCGATCCCTGCTTCGTGGACCTCCTGGCGAAAAAGCTCGGCCGCCCGGTCATCGTCCCCGAGCATCCCCAGCTCGTCGCGGCCATCGGCGCCGCCCTCTTCGCCCAATAAGAGGGGGTCAAACCTTAAGTTTTTCAATTTTCCCCTCAGGGTTCGGGACATGTGCCGTTTCGGCATGTGGCCCATTGCGAACCCGGGGACGCAAACTAAGCGTATATTTCCCCATAACTCGAAAAATTGAAGAATTTAGGGTTTGACCCCTTCTGCTATAATTGCCGCGAAATGGCGACACCCGCCCTCGCCCCCGCCGCCGACCGTTCGCTCCGCCGGACGGCCCTGGCCATGTCCATGGTCTCCTCGTTCTTGACCCCGTTCCTGGCCTCCGCCATCAACGTCGCGATGCCCTTCATCGGCAAGGAGTTCGGGCTGAGCGCCGTCGCCCTCGGCTGGGTCCTGACCGCCTACACCCTGGCCGCGGCCATGTTCCTCGTCCCCATCGGCCGGCTGGCCGACCTCGTCGGCCGCAAAAAGATCTTCGCCCTCGGCATCGGCGTCAACATTGCCGGCACGGCCCTGTCCGCCCTGGCCCCCTCCGGCTTCGTCCTCATCCTCGGCCGCGCCGTCCAGGGCCTCGGCGGGGCCATGATCTTCGGCACAGGCGTCGCCATCCTGACCTCGGTTTACCCGCCCGGCGCGCGCGGCCATGCCCTCGGCCTGAACACGGCCGCCGTCTATTCGGCCCTCTCCCTCGGCCCGGTCCTCGGCGGCTTCCTTGTCCACTCCTGGGGCTGGCGAAGCGTCTTTTGGGCCACCGTTCCCGTCGCCGCCGCGGCCCTCGCCCTGGCGCTTTTCCGCCTCGAGGGGGAATGGGCCGACGCCCGCGGCGAGGGCTTCGATCTCCGGGGCTCGCTCTATTTCGGCTTCGGGCTCGTCGCCTTGATGTACGGCCTTTCCCGCCTGCCCTCGCTCGCGGGGGCCGTGCTCACGGCCACGGGGCTCCTCGCGCTCATCGGCTTCGTCCTCTACGAGCTCCAGGTCCCGACACCCCTCCTCGACCTCCGCCTCTTCCGCCACAACCGCATCTTCGCCTTCTCCAATCTCGCCGCGCTCTTCAACTACAGCGCCACTTCGGCGGTCGCCTTCCTGATGAGCCTCTATCTCCAGTACATCAAGGGCCTCCCTCCCCATAAGGCGGGTCTCGTCTTGGTCGCCCAGCCGATCGTCATGGCCCTGACCTCGCCTTTCGCCGGCCGGCTCTCCGACCGCTCCGAGCCCCGGATCATCGCTTCGTTCGGCATGGCCCTTTCGGCGGCCGGCTTGCTCCTCTTTTCCCTGCTCGGCCCAGCGACCGGATTCGTCTTCATCGTCGGGAGCCTCGTTTGTCTCGGCCTCGGCTTCGGCCTTTTCTCCTCGCCCAACACCAACGCCGTCATGGGCTCGGTCGAGAAACGCCATCTCGGCATCGCTTCGGCCGCCCTCGGGACCATGCGCCTGACCGGCCAGATGATGAGCGCCGGGACGACCATGATGATCTTCGCCCTGTTCATGGGCCGCGTCCCCATCGCGCCGCCCGTTTATCCGCAATTCCTCCGCAGCGCCCGGTTCGCCTTCGCCTTCTTCTCGGCCCTCTGCGTCGCTGGCATCTTCGCCTCGCTCGCCCGCGGCGACCGACTGACCGCGCCGCCTCGCTGATCGGATTCCGGAGTGGGGACATGTACCCTGGGTACGTGTCCCCTTTTCTTGATCGAGCGGTCTGATCCGCACGCTTCCCCTTGCCAAGGGCCCGCCCGCTTTATAGAATGAGGCCTTGACCGCCCGTTCCGCCCGAGGAGGCCCCATGACGCTGACCCGCAAAGGATTCCTGAAGATGCTCGGACTCGGCGCCCTGGCCGCCGGCTCGAACGCCTACGGCCTCCCCGCCAAAGCCGTCGAGGACGCCCGCTCCGCGGCAAAGAAGATCAAGATCACCGACGTCGAGATCTTCCTCTTCGACATCGGCCTGACCTCGCCCTTCCGCATCGCCATCGGGGTCATGAACGCGGCCAACGACCTCCTCGTCCGCATCCGTACAGACCAGGGCCTCGTCGGCCTCGGCGAAGCCTGCCCCTTCCCGCCGATCACCGGCGAGACCCAGGCCACCAATGTCGCCGCCGCCCGGACCATCCGTGACATGATCGTCGGCCAGGACCCGCTCGCGATCGACGACATCCTGCGCCGGATCGGCCCCCTCGTTCACTCCAACCCGAGCGCCGTGGCCGCCTTCGACATGGCCCTCTTCGACATCCTGGGCAAGGCCGCGGGCCTGCCCCTCTTCCGCCTCTTCGGCGGCGCGAAGAACGTCTTCGAGACCGACATCACGACGAGCCTCGACACGCTCGAGGCCATGACCGCCGAATCCAAGCGCTACGCCGACCAAGGCTACAAGACGCTCAAGGTCAAGGTCGGCCTCGACCCGGACGAGGACTTCACCCGCCTCGACGCCATCCGCCGGGCCGTCGGCCCGAAGATGGCCATCCGCGTCGACGCGAACCAGGGCTGGACCGTGCCCCAGGCGATCTACGCCCTGCGCAAGTTCGAGCCCCTGGCCATCCAGCTCTGCGAGCAGCCCGTCCTGGCTTCCGATCACGCCGGCATGAGCGCCGTCCGCTCGCAAAGCCCCATCTCGATCATGGCCGACGAAGCTGTCTTCGGGCCGGCCGACGCCGTCAAGCTCATCCGGGCCGAGGCCTGCGACACGTTCAACATCAAGGTCATGAAGGCCGGGGGGCTGCTCAACTCCATCCGCATCGCCCACGTCGCCGACGCGGCCAACATGCGCTGCATGGTCGGCTGCATGATCGAATCGAACCTGGCCCTGACCGCCGCGGCCCACGTCGTGGCCTCGCAGGCGAACATCGTCTACGCCGACCTCGACGGCAACACGGAGCACGCCGTCAACCCGATCATCGGCGGGATGACGGTCAAGGCGGGAACGCTAACGATGCCCGAGACGCCGGGACTCGGCTGCGATGTCGACCCGGCCTTCGTCAGGAAGCTGCGGAAGGTCTGATCAGGGCTCCACCTTCTTGATGTAGGCCTCGAAGGCCGCCTTCCCCTCGTCCCGCCAGAACTCGCGGAAATGGCGCCATCTCCGGCCGTCGCCGGGGATGGGGCCGGCGTCGGGATCATCCTCTCCCGCGCCGGCGAGCTTTCTGTGCCGCTTCTCGTGGAACGAGGAGTGGTGCCCGTGGCCGCCGAACAGGATCTTGGCCAGAAGGACGATACCGAAGGCCTGCCAAAAGGTAATGACCCCTAGGCCGAAGAGGGCCGGCATCAGCCAGTTCCAGAGGAGCTTGACGACGATCCCGAAGAGAAAGGCGAAGAAGACGGCGAACGCGACCCCGCCCAGGGTCAGGCCCACGATCCTGAGGGCGCTCCGCCCGTGCCGGGAGGCGAGCCCCGGCTCGTGAAGATGGCTGCGAATGTTCATGGTTCGACTCCTTGCGCTGTATCCGTCCGACCGGTCAGTCGTTTCCTGATCTTTCCCAGGGCCCGGCTCTTGCGGGCCAAAAGGGTCCCGATGGGGACGTCCCAATCCGCGGCCAGCTCCTTGAACGTCCGGCCTTCGATCTCCGTGGCCAGCACGACGGCCTTCTCCTCGTCGGCCAGGCCGTCCATGGCGTCAAAGACCGTCTCCAGGGTCTCCCGGCGCTCGAGCTCGCGGAGCGGGTCGTCCCCGGACTCCAGGACGTCCTCCAGGAGAGGCAGCGTCTCGCGCTTCCTCCGGAAGCGGTCGATGATCCTGTTCCGGAGGGCCTGGTAGACGAAGGCGGCGAGGTCCTGGATGGGGACGGTCGGGTCCGCCCTGTCGAAGAGCCCGAGGATGACGTCCTGGACGATGTCCTCGGCGTCCTCGTTGGCCGCGTCGTCGAGGCGGCGGCGGACGTAGCCCACCAGGGCCTCCCGCCTGTCCCTAACGAAATCGGTCAAGCCGCTCATCGCCGCTGCGGTCCTTTCAATCCTTCCACCTCTTGATGACGTGGCCGCGGCGGTTTTATTGCCTCGGCGCGCCCTATTATAATATAGGGAACGCACGGGTCGAGGCGAGGAACGGCCTAGGCCGGAGATCAGCCCCCCGCGGCAATAAAATAGGCCTCTCCGCGTCTGAGAGCAGGGAGGCGGATATGAGCGCGACACAACCAAGCCCAGCTCGCCCCCGTTTCGGCAGGGAGGGCGAGCATCCCCGGGGAGACCTCGGGCAGCTCGTCCTCCTCGCGGTGTTCCTGGCCGTCTGGATCCTCGATTCGTTCGTCCTCGGGTTCTCGACCCTTGGGGCCTCGATCCTTCCCCTCGTCTTCCGTCTGGTGTGTGCGGGCGTTCTCTTCCTGGGGGCCCTCGCGCTCGCCCGCAAGGCGCACCTCGTCGTCTCCGACGAGGTCCGCCGCGAGGGGCGCCTCGTCCGGGAGGGGCCCTTCGCCCGGGTCCGGCACCCCCTTTATCTCGCCGCCATCCTCTTCTACGTTTCGCTCGTGGTCGCGACCCTGTCTCTGGCGAGCGCGGCGCTTCTCGGAGGGATCCTGGCGTTCTACGATGTCATCGCCACTTATGAGGAAGGATTCCTCAGGCGCAAGCACGGGGACGCCTACCGGGCTTACCAGCGGAAGGTCCCCAAGTGGATCCCGCGGCTAAGGGCCGCGGAGTTCGAGTGAGCCGGACGCCTAGCCCTCGACGCCGAAGGACGGCTTCTTCGTCTTCCACTTCCCTCGCGTGAAGTCGGGACATTCGACCGGGACGGCGCCGGCCGCGATCGATTTCTCCGAGAGCGGGATGACCGCGCTCATGAGCACCGAGTCGTAGACGTCGATCGGCGGCTGCGTCCTCTTGCGCACGGCCTCGACGAACAGAGCCAGCTCGAGGTAATCCGTCCCGCCGTGGCCGCCCGCCTCGGCCTCCGCCTTCATCTTGCGCCACCAGAGGTGGTCGTGCTTTTCCATGTAGGGCGGGAACGGCTCCCACTGGTGATACTCGGGGCTGCGGTCGACGAGATAGAGGGCGCCCCGCTGCTCGTTGTAGATGCCGCGCGTCCCCTGAAGCTCCCATTGATTGTCGTAGGGGCGCGGCAGCTGCATGTCGTACTTGACGAAGATCGTGTTGCCTTTCTTCGTCTTGATCAGTGTCGTGACCACGTCGCCCTGGGCGAACTCGGCCTTGGCGTAGGGATGCTTCTCCCCGAACTTGCGCTTGAAATAGTCGTTGATCCCGAGCTGGCGGTTGACCATGGTCACGGCCGTGTCGAAGTAATCGCCGCACCCGAGGTCCATCCACGGCCAGACCGGGCCGACCGCGTGCGTCGGATACTGGGAGCGGTTGTGATCGATGAGGTAGCGCCCGCCCCAGCGCATGTGCCCTTCGGGATTGAAGAACCAATGGTCGATGCAGTCGTGGGTGTGCGAGCACTGGACGTGGACGATCTCGCCGAAAAGTCCCTTGCGGACCATGTTGAGCAGGGCCAGGTTGTCCTGGCGGAAGCTCCAGTTCTCGAGCATCATGCAGGGGACGCCGGTCGCCTCGTAGGTGTCGACGAGCTCCCAGCATTCCTCGAAGGTCATCGCCGCCGGCACCTCGACCGCGGCGTACTTCTTGTTCTGCATCGCGCAGACGGCCATGGGGGTATGCCAGTCCCACGACGAAGCGATGACGACGGCGTCGATGTCGTCGCGCCACAGCAAACGCTGGAAGTCCTCGGGCCCTTCCGAATATCCTTCGGGTTTGGGCCGCCCGGCCTTAACGACCATGTCCTGGGCCTGGCCGAGCGCCGCGAGGTCGATGTCGCAAAGCGCCGGGAACTCGAGGCCCGGCATGAGGAGCAGGTTCCCGAGAAGCGACCGGCCCCGGTTGCCGGTGCCGATGACGCCGATCCGGACGGGCCCTTCTTTCGGCCGGGGCTGGGAAAATAGCGTCTCGTCGGAGCGGAAATTGGCCAGGAACGCGCCGGCCGAGGCCCCGCCGCTCAGCTTCAGGAACTCCCTGCGGTCCATGTTGTCGGCCATTCGTTCCTCCTAAAGCGGGGACACGTACCGGGTACATGTCCCCACCAGTATCATCCAGGGTCGGGCCGCGAATCAAGGGATTGCGCCGGGGCGCCTCCGGCCTCATAATGGAAAGAGGAGGCGCGACGATGGAACGCAAGGTCGGTTGGGGCATCCTCGGGTGCGCCGGGATCGCCGAAAAGGCCTTCATCCCGGCCGTCATCGGCTCGCGGAACGGCTTCCTGGCGGCCATCGCCTCGCGCGACGAGGCCAAGGCCCGGGCCTGGGGCGTCCGTTATGACATCCATACCGTTCTCCGGACCTACCAGGACCTCGTCGAGGACCCGACCGTCGACGCCGTCTACATCCCGCTGCCGAACAGCCTCCACGCCGAGTGGGCCATCCGGGCCATGACGGCGGGCAAGCACGTCCTCTGCGAGAAGCCCATGGCCATGAACGCCGCCGAGGTCGAGAGCATGATCGCCGCGGCCCAGGCGAGCGGCGTCCAGCTGATGGAAGGCTTCATGTACAAGTTCCATCCGCAGATCGAGAAGACGCTGGCCCTCGTCGGCCAGGGCAAGATCGGCGAGGTCCGCTCGGTCCACTCCTCGTTCACCTTCAGTTTCGAACGTGACGCCGCGAACTACCGCTGGTCGCCGGCCCTCGGCGGCGGGGCGCTCTACGACGTCGGCTGCTACACGATCAGCGTCGCCCGGCTCGTCTTCGGCGCCGAGCCCGTTTCGGCCTTCGCCGCGGCCCGGTTGGACCCGGCCACCGGCATCGACATGACGACGTCGGTCCTCCTTGAATTCCCCGGCGGACGCTTCGGCCTCTGCGACTCGAGCTTCGAGGAGCATTTCCAGAGCCGGCTCCTCCTCGTCGGCGCCGAAGGGACCCTCCACCTCGACCGGGCCTTCTCGGCCAAGGGCTTCGACGTCGCCCTGGCCATCGTCCACGGCGACCTCCGCGAGGCCGTCCGCATCCGCAAGACCGACATGTTCCGGCTCATGGCCGAGCACTTCGCCGATGCCGTCCTCGGCCAGGCTCCTCTTCGCTTTCCCGCCGCCGACGCCTTGGCCAACATGCGCGCGATCGATGCCTGCTTCGAGTCCATCCGTTCGGGACGGCCGGTCCGGATCTAGGGGTTGCTCCCCCTGAGCAGGCGCCTCCGATGACATCGGCGGATAGAGTGGCTATAATGACCCTATGACCGAGCTCGTCCTCGAGAAAGAATACAGCGTCCACTCCTACGAGACCGACACCCGGGGGCTGGTCAAAGCCACCGCGCTGCTCAATTACCTCCAGGATTCGGCGGGGGAGCACGCCGGGCGGCTCGGGCTCGGCGTCCTCGACCTGCTCAAGCGCGACATGACCTGGGTGCTGTCCCGCTATCATGTCCTCATCCACCGTTTCCCGCCCCTGGGCGCCCGGATCGTCGTCACCACCTGGCCGTCCGGCAAGCGGGGCCACTTCGCCACCCGCGACTTCGAAGTCGCCGACGGCGGGGGACAGCCCGTGCTCTCGGCGACCTCGTCCTGGATGGTCCTCGACCTCGCCCAGAAGAAGACGGTCGAGGTCTTGAGCGTCGTCGGGCCCGAATACGCCATCGACCGGCGGGCCCTCCAGGACGCCTTCGCCTCGCTCCCCGCCCTTGCCGCGACCGACGCCGAGGCCCGCTTCCGGGTCGAGACGGTCCACCTCGATTGGAACCGCCACGTCAACAATGCGGTCTATATCGAGTGGGCGCTCGAAGCGGTCCCGCGGGACGTCCTGCTGGCGCTCCGCCCGGCCGATATCGAGGTCTCCTACAAGGCCGAAGCGGTCTACGGCGACGAAGTCGTCTCGGCGGTCCAGAGGATCGACGAAGGCGGTTCCGGGCCCGTGTTCCTCCACCGCATTTCCCACGCGGACACGGGCACGGAGCTGGCCCGATTGCGCACGAGGTGGGCATGAGAACGAGTCGCGCCGCGGTCGTTTCGCTGTTAGCGATCCTCTGGGCCCTCTCGGCGGCCCCGGCCGCCCCCTCCGGCCAGAAGGCCGAGAAACCGAAACTGCCCGATACCTACAAGAAGTGGCTCGATGAGGAGGTCGCCTACATCATCGCCCCCATGGAGCGCGAGGTCTTCCTGAAGCTCCAGTCGGACCGGGAGCGGGACCTCTTCATCCAGGCCTTCTGGAAGCAGCGCGACCCGACGCCGGGGAGCGAGGAGAACGAGTTCAAGACCGAGCACTTCCGCCGCCTCGCCTACGCCGACCGCTATCTCGGCCGGGATGCCCCCCGGCCGGGCCGGAACACCGACCGCGGCCGCATCTACATCATCCTCGGCGAGCCCCGCGATACCCAACGGTTCGAAGGGAAGTCCCAGACCTATGACACCGAGATCTGGTTCTACCAGGGCATGACCGGCCTGGGGCTGCCGGCGGGATTCAACCTGGTCTTCTTTCGCGAGGGCGGCCATGGCGAATACCGCCTTTACAGCCCGGTCGGCGACGGGCCCCAGGCGCTCCTGACCGGCTATATCGGCCAGACGGATTACGCGGCGGCCTACCAGAAGCTTCTCGAGATCGAGCCGGACCTGGCCCGGGTCTCGCTGTCCCTCATCCCCGGCGCCAGCGAGGAGTACTCGGGCCGGCCGTCGCTGAGCTCCGATCTCCTCATCCAGAGGGTCGAGTCCGCCCCGGCCCGCGCCGTCGAGTCGAGATACGCTCAGAAGTTCCTCCAGTACAAGGACCTCGTCGAGGTCGAATACACCGCCAACTATCTCGACTGCGACAGCCTGATCAAGGTCTTCCGCGATCCCTCCGGCCTGTATTTCGTCCATTATGCCGTCGAGCCCCGCCGCCTGTCGGTTGAAGAGTACGAAGGCAAGTACTCCACGACCCTCAAGGTCAACGGGCGGGTCACCGCCGCCGGCGGCCGCCTGGTCCATCAGTTCGACAAGACGGTCTCCCTCAACCTCAGCGCCGCGGAGATGGCCGACGCCGGCCGCGCGCCTTTCGATTACCAGGACCTCTTTCCTCTCGTCGCCGGAGACTACGAACTCTCCCTGCTCATCAAGAACGAGGCCTCGAAGGAATTCACCTCGGTCGATGAGGCCCTGCGCATCCCGCAGGCGGGACCGGCCGTCCAGATGACCCAGCCGCTCCTCGGCTATAAAACCGTCCGGCTCGGGCCGGCGGAACGCCGGATGAAAGCCTTCCGGGTCGGCTCGGTCCAGATCTATTGCCAGCCGGGCCGGATCTTCGCCCGACCGGAGACGCTCGCCGTCGCCTTCCAGCTGAACGACCTGTCCGACGAGCTCGCCGCGTCGGGCGAGGTCCGGATCGAGCTCCTCAAGGACGGCCAGCCGGTCCGCACGATCAGCCGCAAGCCCGCCGATTACGCCGAGCTGCCGAACATCCTCGAGGAGATCGCCCTGGCCGACCTCGCCCCGGCCCATTATGTCGTCCGGGCGTCGCTCGCGAAGGCCGGGGCCGTGATCGTCTCCGCCACGGAGGAGTTCGACCTGAGCTTTGCCGAGGCCGTGCCGCGGCCCTGGTTCTCCTCGCGGGTCCTGCCCGACCCCTCCGACCCCATCTATCCGGAGATCATCGGGGCCCAGCTCTTCAACCTGGGCCGCTACGAGGAAGCCCGCGTCTTCCTCGACCGGGCCTTCCGGAGGAAGTCGGGTTCGGAGGAGACCGCCGCCAGCCTGGCCCGGGTCCATCTCGCCCTCGACGATTTAGCCGCCGCGGCGGAGGTCCTGGCCCCATTCATCGCCGCCGAAAGAACGCCGACGTACGAGACCTGCGTGCTGGCCGCCGAGGCCCTGAAGAGGTCGGGGAAATTCGGCGGGGCGATCGAGCTCCTTGACAAGGCCGTCGAGCATTACGGCGTCAACGCCGTCCTGCTCAATTCGATCGGGGAGTGCTACCAGGGCTCGGGCAAGATCAAGGAGGCGCTGGCCGCCTTCGAACGGTCGCTCGAGCTCAGCCCGGACCAGCCCGCGGTCCGGAAGAGGGTCGAGGAGTTAAGGGCCAAGAAGTCCGGCTAATCCTCGATCGCCCCGGGGGCGCCCGCGGGCAGCGGCTCCTCGCGGGCGTAGACGACGCCCACCTGCTGCTGCATCATCCGGATCTCGGCCTCGGAGAGCTCCGACCTGACCTCCGCCGTGACGTCCTTGCCGACGAAGAGCCGGGCGTTGAGCTCGTCGACGAGCGCGGTGATGCGGATGTAGACCTTGGCCGGGGCCTTTTCCACGACCACGGTCACGCGGTTCTCGCGGACGATGATCAGCCGGACCTGGGGGAACCTGCCGACCTTCTTGGCGAAAGCCGCGATCATCCGCTTCTTGCGGTTGCGGATGAAGCGATAAAAGAAGAGGCCGATGAAGGCCGGGCCGATGAGACCGCCCCAGTTGAACCGGACGGCCACGAGGACCGCGGTGAGGACGATCGCCCCGGCCAGGATGAGCATGCCCTTGGTGCCGCCGGGGAAGGAAGCCCGGAGGCGCTCGAGCCAATTGCGGAACCGCTCGGCGGCGGGGAGCTTGGTCGCCGTCCCCGTCTCGAGATCGTGCTTCAGGCGTCTCAGGTCGGCGGCCAGGGCGTGGGCGTCGGGATAACGGTCCTCGGGGTTCTTCCGCAGGCAGCGGAAGACGATGCGGTGGAGCTCGGGCGTGAGGTTGCGGCGGACGATGGTCACCGGCCGGGCTTCCTCGTAGGCGATGGCGTGCATCGTGTCGAGGGGCGTCTCGCCCTTGAACGGGAGCTCCGAAGTGACCATCTCGTAAAGGACCGTGCCCAGGGAGAAGATGTCGCTGCGGCGGTCGAGCTCCTTGCCCCGGGCCTGCTCGGGGCTCATGTAGCTGAGCGTGCCCATGACCGCGCCGGGCATGGTGTGGACGCGGCCGCGGGTCAGGGTCCTGTCAAAGCCGGGCTCGGGGGCCGGCTCCTCGGCCCCGGGCTCGACGAGCTTGGCCAGGCCGAAGTCGAGGAGCTTGGCGTGGCCGTCGCGGGTGACCATGATGTTGTCGGACTTGATGTCGCGGTGGAGGATGCCGGCATCGTGGGCCTTGGCCAACCCCTCGGCGATCTGGATGGCGATCTCGATCGCGCCGAGGAGATCGAGCTCGCCGTCGGCGATGAGCTTGCTGACGGTCTTGCCGTCGACGTACTCCATGGCGATGAAGAGCACGCCGTCGGCCTCGTCGACGTCGTAGACCTGGGCGATGGCCGGATGGGAGATGGCCGCGGCCGAGCGGGCCTCGCGAAGGAGGCGGCTCTTGCGCTCGGGGTCCGTGATCAGGCCGGGCGGCAGCGTCTTGAGGGCGACCAGCCGGTCGAGGCGGGTGTCGCGGGCCCGGTAGACGACGCCCATGCCGCCCTTGCCCAGGCTGGTCTCGATCCGGTAGTGCTTGAGCGTTCGTCCGACCATGCTGTTTCCAACTAAATACCATACGGACGGGCGGGGGTCAAACGTTCCAGCTCGCGAAGCGAGCGGGAAAATCCGAGGGACACGGGGATATCCGGGACATGACCCTTTTCTCTGGAAAAGGGATCGTGTCCCTGGGATTTCCGGTCTTCATGTCCCGAGGATTTTACCAAGAGGTGGGGATTGTTGAAATATCGCTTTAATTGGGGTATGAAGGGACCGAGTTCCCCTCGTGGAGGCGATCATGAGAATCCCGGCCCGGACAACGACCCTCGCGGCGCTCATCCTCGCTCTCGGACTGGCCGGCCCGGCCTGTAAAAAAGAGGCCGCCGCCCCCGGGGGGACCGCCGCGGCGGAAGGAGGTCCAAGAATGGCCGTCAACAAAGACTCTTTCGGCAGCCTCGCCGACGGGACGCCCGTCGATATCTACACGCTGAAGAACAAGGCCGGGCTCGAGGCCCGCATCACCACTTACGGCGGGATCCTGGTCTCGCTCAAGGTCCCGGACCGGGCCGGCGTCCTGGCCGACGTCAACCTCGGTTTCGACACGCTGGCCGGCTATCTCGGGACGCACCCGTATTTCGGGGCCATCATCGGGCGCTACGGCAACCGCATCGCCAAGGCCCGGTTCGCGATCGACGGGGTCGAATACGGACTGGCCCCGAACAACAACGGGAACAGCCTTCACGGCGGCATCAAGGGCTTCGACAAAGTCGTCTGGAAGGCCGAGGCCATTCAGGTCGCCGACGGCGTCGGGCTGAGGCTGACCTATCTCACCAAGGACATGGAAGAAGGCTTCCCCGGGAACCTCGCGGTCAAGGTCGTCTACATGTTGACAAACGCCAACGAGCTCCGCATCGACTACGAGGCCACGACGGACAAAAAGACGCCGGTCAACCTGACCAACCACGCCTACTGGAACCTCAAGGGCGAGGGCAACGGCGACATCCTCGGCCACGTCCTCCAGATCGAGGCCGACGCCATCACGGCCGTCGATTCCGCGGCCAACCTCATCCCGACGGGCGAGATCGTGCCGGTGGCCGGGACGCCCTTCGACTTCGCGACGCCCCACGCGATCGGCGAGAGGATCGCCCAGGTCGAGGGCGGCTACGACCACAACTTCGTCCTGCGGAGCGGCGGCGGCAAGCTGGCCCTCGCGGCCCACGTCGAGGAGCCGGTGAGCGGCCGGATCATGGAGATCTGGACGGACCAGCCCGGGATCCAGCTCTACACCGGGAATTTCCTCGACGGGACGGTCGTCGGCAAGGACGGCAAGGCCTACCAGAAGCACTACGCCTTCTGCCTCGAGACCCAGCACTTCCCCGACTCGCCGAACCACCCGAACTTCCCTTCGACCATCCTGGAGCCGGGGCAGACGTACCGGACGACGACCGTCCACAAGTTCTCGGTGGGCATCCCGATCGCGAAATAGAAAAGGGGGGACATGTACCGCTTCGGTACGTGTCCCCTTTCTCGGTTTCTGCTCTATCGGGGAAAACCGCGCAGCCGAAGACAGATGATCTTTGGATTCAGTTGAGCTCTTTCGGGCCCTGATTGCGTCCATTCTTCCAGATAAAGGGTTTTGCCCCGGGCATGGATGATCTTTTGGGCCAAAGGGATATTATCGACGATGAGATTGCCCTCTGTGTCAAAAAAATCTAGGATACGATCTCTCTGGACGACGATCAGGCCGCTTTCAAGATAAAAAGGCCCGTTGAGGATCCCTTCGGGTCCGCCCTTTCGGAGCTTCTTCTCAACATTTGGATTCGTAAAGGACCTGACCAGCTTACCGTCCGTGGCATATTTCCTGATCTGATAATACAAGGGGTTCATCTCATAGACATGGCCGTCCCCCCCAATGGCCATCCCGTCGGCTATCGCGCTGAAATCCAGGTCCAGGATTTCCCTTGGTACGGGAGCAAATGAAAGAATGTCAGATCCGCTTTCATCGAGCCTATGAACGGTATCGAAGACCTCGCTCTGCCGAGGACCCACAACCCCCGAATACAGGAAGATCCCGTCCTCGTTATCGAGGTGGATGAAATATCGGATCCTGGGCTTGACGGCGATGGATCGCTTATAGCCGTGATCAGCGCCAAAGACAAGGATCTGGTTGCGGAGATAATCACAGATCAAGATCTCGCCCCTCGAGTTCACGGCCAAGCTCACCGGGGTCGAATATTCCCCCGGTCCCTGTCCGCGCCGTCCTAATGTCCTCAGATAGCGTCCATCGGCGGCAAAGACATAAACGCGTCCCAATTGCCAGCCGTCCGAAATGACGAAATCCCCTCCGGCATCGACATCCATGTCCGAGATCTCAGCGATCGGACAGTCGGCGTCCGCATCAAGCTGGACGTCGCACGTCTTCTCAAATAACTCATTGGCTGTCTTTGCCGAAGATACGGCCCGAAGCTCGCTTTGAGATAGGGGCGATGGGCGCGATCTCTCGCGCTGAAAGCAAGCCCCGGAAGCGTAGAGGAGGGCGGCCAAACACAATGCGATCGGGAGGGGCCCCCGCCGCCGCCCGTGTCCTCGCACCGGGCGAATCCGCTCCCGCTGGCTCATGAATGTCATTTTACCTTAAGAAGCGATTCCCCGCGGGGAAAATATTCCCTTGCACGATGTAACCTTTTTGGTTACATTTGTAACCATAAAGGTTACATAGGCCTCAGCATGGAAAATAAGGCGATCCCGTTCAGCCGTGCCCGGCGGGCGATCCTCTCCTTACTGTTTGGCCAATCGGAAGAGAGTTTTTACTTCCGTCAGATCGTCCGCGCCAGCGGCTATGGCCTTGGACCCGTGCAACGGGAGCTCAAGCTCCTGACTGAGGCAGGAATTATCCTTCGGACGGTCCGCGGCCGCCAAGTTTATTTTCAGGCCAATTCCGAGTCGCCCATCTTTCAGGAACTTAAGGGCCTGATCACTAAGACCGTCGGGATCGGGGATACTCTTCGGGACGCCCTTGCGCCGATAGGCAAAGAACTAAGCGTGGTTTTCATTTACGGCTCGATAGCCCGAGGAGAAGAAACCCGCCGCAGCGATATCGACCTGCTGATCGTTGGCAATGTCTCATTCTCGGACATAGTGGTGCGCCTGCAAGCCGCCCAAAAAACGCTGGGGAGGGAGATCAACCCTACTGTCTATTCGGGCGCGGAGTTCCGGATGAGACTGAGAAAGCACCACCATTTTCTTACGTCTCTTGTCAATGGACCGAAGATCTATTTGATAGGGGACGAGAATGAGCTTGGACGATTGGCTCCGAAACGGCTGGCTCGCATCGCACAAGTCAAGTCCGCGGGAAATCGCTGACCTGTTGGCCCTTGCGGAGAGAGACTTGCGAGAATGCCAGGCCGCCGGGCTGAGCCCGGACTGGCGGTTGGCGATCGCCTACAATTCGGCCCTGCAATCCGCGACCGCTGCCTTGGCCGCCGCCGGATACCGGGCAACACGGGAAGGCCATCACTTTCGGGTCATCCAAACGCTCGCCCATACGCTCGGGGCGGATGACGACCTCATCGCCAGGCTCGATGCTTTTCGCAAGAAGCGCAACATCAGCGATTATGAACGGTCGGGCGCCGTTTCCGGGCAGGAAGCCCGGGAGATCTTCGTCCTGGCGAGGGCTCTCAAGAGATCCGTAGAAACTTGGCTCAAGGCCAAGCATCCCGATCTCTTCAAGAAATGACCGTACCGGCTCTAGACATCGTCGATAACGGGAACCCCCCGGGAGCTATTTCTTTTCCGGCACCACTTCCAGCCAGTACCCGTCCGGGTCCTCGATGAAGTAGATGCCCATCGCCGGGTTCTCGAAGCAGACGACGCCCATTTCCTTGTGTTTGGCCAGGGCCGCGGCGTAATCATCGACCGTGAAGGCCAGGTGGATCTCGTTATCACCGAGGTTATAGGCTTCCTTCCGGTCGCGCAGCCAGGTCAGCTCGAGCCGGTGGGGCGTCCGGCCGTCGCCGAGATAGACCAGGATGAAGCTCGCATCCTTGGCCGCATGGCGGCGCACCTCCTCTAGGCCGAGGGCGGACCTGTAGAAAGCCAGGCTCTTTTCGAGATCGAGGACGTTGATGTTGTTGTGGGCGAAGGTGAATTTCATGTCATCGTCCGATCAATTCGCGCTCGATCTCCTCGAGCGTTTTGCCTTTGGTCTCGCGGACGCACGACTTGATGAAGAAGAAGCCGAAGACGCTGATCGCGGCGTAGATCCAGAACGTCCCGGCCGGGCCGAGGCCCTTGTTGAGGTGGGGGAAGGTGTAGGTCAGGACGAAGCAGGCCGACCACAGCGAGAAGGTCGAGACCGACATGGCCGCGCCGCGGATGCGGTTGGGGAAGATCTCGGAGAGAAGGACCCAGGTTACGGGCGCGAGCGAGAGGGCGTAGAGGGCCATGGCCACGACGACGAGGATAAGGATGTGGAGGCCGCGGCTGTGAGCGGCGTAGCTCGCGCCGATGAGGCCGAAAGCGATGGCCAGCCCGGCTGATCCGGCCAGCATGAGCGGCTTGCGGCCGACGCGGTCGACAAGGCGGATGGCGACGAGGGTGAAGACGAGGTTGACGGCGCCGGTGACGACGATGTTGAACAGGACGTCGCTTACGCCGTAGCCCGCGGCGGTGAAGATCTCCTGGGCATAGTAGAAAATGACGTTGATGCCGCACCACTGCTGGTAGACGGCCAGGACGACACCGACAAAGAGGATCTTGACGAGGCCCGGCTCGACGAGGTCCCGGAAGCGGACGCGGCCGATCTCGCCCGAGGCCAGGGTGGCCTTGATCTCGGCCAGGGCCTTCGCGGCGAAGTCCCGGCCTCCGACCCGGCCCAGGACCTTTTCCGCCTCGGCGGCGCGGCCGTTCTTGACCAGCCAGCGCGGGCTCTCGGGGACGAGGAACATCAGCAGGAAGAAGAGGAGGGCGGGCACGGCCTCGGCGCCGAACATCCAGCGCCAGCCGGTCTGACCGTTCCACGAGGCCAGGATCTCCGCGGCCGTGGCCCCGGCCGGGACGGGCTCGGCGATGAGCCAGTTGGCCAGCTGCGCGGCCAGGATGCCGATGACGATGGTCAGCTGGTTGACCGAGACGAACCGGCCCCGCATCTCGGCCGGCGAGATCTCGGCGATGTACATCGGGGAGAGGTTGGAGGCCAGCCCGATGGCGACGCCGCCGAGAAGGCGGTTCCCGACGAAGAACGTGAAGTTCGGGGCCAGGGCGGTCAGGATGCCCGTGCCGGTGAAGAGGAAAGCGGCCAGGATGAGGAGCTTTTTCCGGCCGAAGCGGTCGCTCAGGGCGCCGGAGACAAGCGCCCCGACGAAGCAACCGACGAGAGCGCTCGACATGGCTCAGCCGATCTCGGACGGCGTTGTCAGGTTGAAGAACTTCTCGTAGAACGGCTTGGCCCCGCCGATGACCACCCAGTCGTAGCCGAAAAGCAGGCCGCCCATGGCCGAGACCAGGGTGGCCGTCCAGATGAAGCGCATGTTGTAGGCGGGGCGTTCGGTCATGCCGTCTCCTCGGGAACCGGACGTTTGCGGGGTTGGGCCCGGCCATGGCCCCCGAAAATGGGTTTTTACAACAAATCAGGGGAAAAGGGTAGGGCTATACAGAAAAAAACACTTGATTTTTGAGTCTGATATCTGATATATTACAGCCAGGCGGGGGTTCAAAAGCCCCCCGCGGACAAGAGCTCAGAGGAAAAAACGTGACGGGCCGGATCTTCGACATCAAGCGCTACTCGATCCACGACGGCCCGGGCATCCGCACCACCATCTTCCTCAAGGGCTGCTCCCTCGGCTGCCTCTGGTGCCACAATCCCGAGAGCATCGCCGCCGGGCCCGAGCTCATGCATTGGCTGGCCCGCTGCGTCCGGTGCTATTCCTGCATCGAGGCCTGCCCGAAAAGCGCGATCGCCAAGGACGCCGCGGGGGCCGTCGTCGTCGACCGGGACAAGTGCGACGTTTGCGGCAAGTGCGCCGAGGCCTGCCTCTATGACGCGATGCAGGTCGTCGGCCGGGAGATGAGCGTCGACGAGGTCCTGGAAGAGGCCGAAAAAGACCGGGTCTTCTACGAGCAGTCGGGCGGCGGCGTCACCCTTTCCGGCGGCGATCCGGCGGTTCAATCCGCGTTCGCCGAAGCGATCCTCGACGCCTGCCGGGCCCGCGGCCTGCGGACGGCCGTCGACACGGCCGGTTTCACCAAGAACGGCACGCTCGACCGGCTGGCCGCCAAGACCGACCTCCTCCTCTTCGACCTCAAGCTCATGGACGACGCCCGGCACCGGGAGTTCACCGGCGTTTCTAACCTCCTCATTCACGACAATCTCGAACGCCTGGCCGCGGCCGGGCCCGAGATCTGGGTCCGCGTCCCGCTCGTCCACGGCGTCAACGACGACGACGACAATATCCGGAGGACGACGAAGTTCCTCCTCTCACTTAAAACGGTCCGGCGCGTCGGCCTGCTGCCCTATCACGCGGGCGGCCTCGACAAGGCCGGTCGCATCGGCAAAGGCGCGCATTTCCGGAGGTTCGAACCGCCGTCCGAGGAGCGTTTGGCCGCGATCGAGGCCGAGTTCCGGCGGGCGGGCTTCGAGGTCCGCCGGGGAGGATGATCATGAACGACCGCATCAAGAAGCTCAGGACACAGACGCTCGAGGCCAAGCCGACGATCTCGGCCGAGCGGGCCCGGCTCATGACCGAGTTCTACAAGAGACCGGAGACATTCGCCCTGTCCCGGCCGATGCAGCACGCCCTGGCCTTCAAGCATCTCATGGAGAGAAAGACCATCGTCATCAACGACGGCGAGCTCATCGTCGGGGAGCGCGGGCCCGCGCCCAAGGCGACCCCGACCTACCCCGAGGTCTGCATCCATTCGGTCCAGGACCTCCGCTATCTTAACGACCGCAAAAAGACCGCCTTCGCCTCCGACGAGGAAACACGGCGCGTCTACGCCGAGGAGATCATCCCGTTCTGGCAGGGGCGGTCGCAGCGGGACCGCATCTTCGCCGAGATGGCCCCGGCTTGGATCGACGCCTACGAGGCCGGCGTGTTCACCGAGTTCATGGAGCAGCGCGCTCCCGGTCACACCGTCCTCGACGGCAAGATCTACAAGAAGGGCCTCGACGACTTCAAGCGCGACATCGCCGCGGCTCTGGCCGCCCTCGACTTCATGAGGGACCCCGAAGCCTACGACAAGCAGGAGGAGCTCCGGGCCATGGCCGTGGGCTGCGATGCCGTTATCGCCTTCGCCCGCCGTCACGCCGAGGCGGCTCGCGGGCTGGCGAAAGCGGAGAAAGACCCGGCCCGCAAGAAGGAGCTGGAGCGGATCGCGGCCGTCTGCGACCGCGTTCCGGCCGAGGCGCCGCGCGACTTCTGGGAAGCGCTCCAGATGTACTGGTTCATCCACCTCGGCGTCATCACCGAGTACAACACCTGGGATTCGTTCAATCCCGGCCGGCTCGATCAGCACCTCTGGCCGTTCTATGAAAAAGGGCTGGCCGACGGCACCCTCACCAAGGAAAGCGCCCGGGAGCTCCTTCAGGCCTTCTGGGTCAAGTTCAACAACCAGCCCGCGCCGCCCAAGGTCGGGGTCACGGCCGAGGAGAGCGGCACGTACACCGATTTCGCCCTGATCAACGTCGGCGGCCTGAAGACCGACGGCACCGACGGGGTCAACGAGCT
>Ga0172365_10001106_pt1 | contig 19192 bp, 15 predicted proteins | sample LakKivSesite48cm_FD_114535 | JGI IMG/M metagenome (GOLD analysis project Ga0172365, IMG submission 114535) | Sediment microbial communities from Lake Kivu, Rwanda - Sediment site 48cm | ecosystem: Environmental > Aquatic > Freshwater > Lake > Sediment | place: Rwanda: Western Province, Lake... | reverse complement strand
GCCGAAGGTCGTGTTGCCCGACGCGCCCGGGAAGGGGTCGCCGCCGTCGCCAGCGTTGACTTTTTTCTCCAGGTCCAACAGGCCGTCGGCCTGCTCCAGGGCGAGCAGGGAGTACCACACCGGGCACTGGCACTTGGGGCACGAGGTGCATTCGTAGCGGTTGTATTCCCACCGGTTCCACTTGTCCTCGTCCACGTGCCAGATCAGCAGCCCGGCACCCGGCAGGAACGAGTCGAACCCTACCTGCTGGCGGTTCTCCAGCAAAAAGAACTCCTTGGGCCCCATGTGGGGGGTCTGAAGCCGCACGACGAACCCCGGCCCCGTCCACACCGGGGGAAAGATGAACCCCGGCATGCTGCCATCGGTCGGCAGAGGATGCTCAAAACCCATCACGGTGCGGGACCAGGCGTCGGGCCAGGCCGGGGAGGCGCCGTTTGAGAGAGGGCCATTCCAGCCTCCCGTGCCCATCAGGCTCCAGTTGCCCACGCCGTATGAAGAACCGTCCAGGTCGGACAGGTCCGGCAGGCCAAACAGGCTATGCCCCAACTCGTGGCAGTAGACGCCAATGGTCTGGTCGCCCGGAGCGACGAGGTACTCCGAGTTGAAGGTGAAATCGTCCACGCTCACGCCGTCCTGGGTCATCAGCGGGCCGGGGCCGCCGGCCACGCTCATATTCCAGGCGGAGGACCAGACGTCGTCCGGACTCAGGGTGATCTCTGCCCCCGGGCCAGCGTGGATGAAGACGACGCTGTCCACGAAGCCGTCGCCGTCGTTGTCATAGTGAGCAAAATTGACGAGCGGATCAATCAGGGGAACCACGTCCGAGACGATGCCCTGGAGGTTGAGCGGGTACGTGCCCCAACCATAGTCGTCGGCGGTGCCGGTGAGGCCGTCGGCGTTGACGTAGCCCCCGCTGCCGTTGTAGAGGCGGGTAGCTGTGACCCAGCCCGTAGAGCTGGGCGCGTTCACCGTGACCAGGGTCAGCGTGGCGTAGGAAACCTGGCGATAGTAGTCAGCCACCGACCCCGATCCAGGCGCGGCAAAGAGCAGGTTGTCGAAATACGTCGCGGCGACAAAGGCGGGCCTGTCGCTGAACTGCACAGCCACGGCCAGGAGGTTGAAGGTACCGGCGGGCGGTATGGGGAACAGCGCCGGTTGATCAATGCCCTGCCTCCGCTTCGTGCTTGCCGCCCTCGCCAGCGTGGCCTGGGCCAGTGAGCGGTCCTCCAGGCGCAGTTTCTCCAGCATCCCGGGATGTGGGGGCATGGGCTGCAGGCCCTCGGGGACAGGCGCGGCAGGGAGCGCGCTCGCAGGCGGCAGGCACGCCAGCAATAGAGCGAGGAAGAACAGCCCACATGACACGCGAGATACCAGGCGTTTCATGACATCCTCCTTGATATAGGTAGAACAGGGGGTACCCCCAACATGGCCCAACTCTACGTGATTCTACCCCAGCCCATCTCAACCCTGGCCGTGGGGCTTTCACGTTAGTATACTCCTATCCACGTTTGGTACAAGTCCACAACTCATTTCGGCTGACGCCTGGGCTTGAAAGAAAGTCCCACTTGGTATATGATAGCAGCGGAAGAGATGAAGAGACCAGGATACACAAACTCGCGGAATAATCGCCCCACCATCGGCCTGTTGACCTATAGCCAGCCCGACACGCTCAGCATCGAGATCTGGTCTGGACTGGTGGACTTTAGCCGGGAGCGGGACGCCAACTTGATCTGCTTCCCTGGCGAGTCATGGCACGACCCCACGGAATTCAGGTGGCAGGCCAACGTGCTCTACGACCTGGTGAGCGCCGAGAACGTAGATGGGCTGGTGGTCTGGGGCGGCGCGCTGGAGGCGTTCGACCGCGCAGGGTTGAGCGCCCGCTGTAGACGGTATCACCCCTTGCCGATGGTCAGCATCGGGACGTCCCCGCCAGGTATCCCCGGTGTGTTGGTGGATAGTTACCAGGGCATGCGCCAGGCCATCACGCATCTCGTCGAGGTCCACGGGTATCGCCGCATCGCCTTTATCTGCGGGCCCCAGGGGCAAAGCGAGACCGAAGCGCGCTACCGCGCTTACTGCGACGTGCTGGCCGAGCACGGACTGCCGTTCGACGAGCAGCTCGTCGCGCGCTGCAACCTCCAGCCGCAAGTGGGAGCGCAGGGAGTACGCCGTCCACCCTGGCAGATGCAGGTGGGGCCGGAAGCCATACGCCTGCTGGTGGACGAGCGACACGCGGATTTCGAGGCCCTGGTCGGGGTTGGCGATTCCGTGATCCTGATCGCCATGGAAGAACTGCGAGCGCGGGGCATCCACATACCCGGTGACGTGGCCGTGGTGGGTTTCGACGACATCGAGGACAGTCGCTATGCTCAACCCCCCTTGACGACCGTATCGTTTCGAGCGTACGAACAGGGGTATCGCGCCGCCGAGATGCTGTGGGCGCTGATCGAAGGCCAGCCAGTGCCCGAACGGACGGTCCTGCCCGTACGGCTTACCGTGCGCCAGTCGTGTGGCTGTATGGATCAAACGGTGATACAGGCGGCCGCCAGGCCCGCAGCACGGTTTCCGCTGGAAATGAGGGGGGAAACGTGCGAAAGCGCCCTGGCGCTCCAGCGCACGGATAAGCGCAGCGACATCCTCTCCGCTATGACCGAAGCGGTCACGCTGCCCGCGCCCGGCCTGGAGCCCCGCTGGGCGGAGCGCTTGCTGGACTCATTTCTCGCGGACCTCCGGGACCCCGGTTCAAGCACGTTCCTGTACACGCTGGACGGGGTATTGCGCCAGGTCGCCACGGCCGGCGGCGACGTGAGCGCGTGGCAGGGAATGCTCTCGGCGCTGCGCAGCCACGCCTTGCCTTGTCTTAGCGGCGGCCAGGTCCTGTCGCGGGCTGAGGATCTCTGGCAGCAGGCCCGCGTCGTGATTGGAGAGGTAGCGGAGCAGGCCAGGGCCTATTGGAACCTGCGGGCAGAAAAGGAGAATCGTCTGCTTGGCGAGACAGGGCAGGTGCTGATCACCACGTTCGACGTGACCGAGCTGATGCGCGTGGTGGCGCGAGAATTGCCGCGCTTGGGTCTCAAGCGCGGCTACGTGGCGCTGTACGAGAACCCCCGTGCGCCAGAAGAATGGGCCCGGCTACTGCTGGCGTACGACGAGGAGGGCTGCCTCGAACTGGACGCCGCCGGGCGCCGTTTTCCCTCCCGCCAACTGGTACCCGAGGATCTCCAGGCGCGCGACAGGCGCTGTTGCTGCGTGGTCGAACCCCTGTACTTCCGGGAAGAGCAGTTGGGCTTCGCCGTGCTCGAAGCAGAACCCTCACAGATGGGCATCTGCTATGCACTGCGCGGGCAGCTCAGCAGCGCGCTGAAAGGTGCGCTGCTCTTCAGGCAGAGCGTCGAGGCTCAGATCGCGGCACAGAAGGCCGACCAGCTCAAAACCCGGCTGCTGGCCAACGTGAGCCACGAACTCCGCACGCCGCTGAACACCATCATGGGCTTTGCCAGGCTCGCGGAGGACTCGCCTGACGTGGACAGCGCCGCCCTGTCCCCGGCGGTGCTGAAGGACCTGCGGCACATCTACGACAACGCTGAGCACCTGTTGCGGGTCATCAACGACCTGCTGGATCTCTCTCGCGCCGAGATTGACGAACTCGACCTGTATCCAGAAATGATAGACACGCGGCCATTCCTGGAGCAAGTCTTTCACAGCATTGCCGACGCTGCTGTCTCTGCGGGCCAGGTGGCCTGGCGGCTAGCGTTGCCCGAGCGCCTGCCCATGCTGCAGGCTGACCCGCTGCGTATGCGCCAGATTCTGCTCAACCTGCTCAACAATGCCCAAAAATTCACCGATGCAGGGGAGATCGTACTGGGGGCTGAGGTCGCTCCGCCCAGCCTCCACGTGTGGGTGCAAGACACCGGCGCTGGCATTCCAGCCGATCAGCAAGAGCGCATCTTTGAGCCGTTCGTCACCGCCGATCGTGCGGACCGGCGTCCGGAGGGCATTGGCCTGGGCCTTTCGGTCACGCGCCGGTTGGTGGCGCTGCACCACGGTTCGATGAGACTGGAGAGCCAGCCAGGGCAAGGCAGCATTTTCCACGTCTATCTCCCGCTGCCCAGCCTCAGCGACCAGCCCGCTGCCAGCCTGGCGCCAACGCAACCGGTGTTGCTGTTGCTCTCCACCCAGGAGCGGGCAGCACCTGAAATCGTCGAACTCTGCCAGCGGCAGGGGTGGGAGATACGGAGGGCGCAGACCAGGGACGACGTCGGCAGTTTGCTGCGCACGGCTCAGCCAGCCATGTTGGCCTGGGACATGGCCGGCGCAGGCTCCAGCGCCACGCCCGGCAGTTGGACGATCATCCAGCACTTGCGCCAGGATCCTCGGATGAGCCGGGTGCCTTTTATATTCTATGGACAACCTGCGCACAATGCGGCCAGTATACCGGCAGGGATGGTGAACCTGGTGACCAAGCCGGCCAGGGCAGACACATTGTCTCAGGCGCTCAACGCTCTGCGGCCACCCGGCTCCGGGGGCCCCATTCTGATCGTAGATGACGACCCCCAGGCCCGCCAACTCCACCAGGGCATCGTATCAGGGGCGCTGCCCGGTTACCCCATTCGTAGCGCCGAAGACGGCCGGGCCGCCCTGGACAGCATGCTCGAGCAAGTTCCCAGCCTGGTGATCCTGGACCTGATTATGCCGGAGATGGATGGATTTGACGTCCTGGACTGGATGCGCGCCAATCCGCACACTCGCCAGGTGCCGGTGCTGATCCTGAGCGGCCGGACGCTGACGTTCGACGATGTGCAGCGGCTCGAACAACACGCGCTGGTCACGTTCCACAGCAAGGAGGTTCTGAGCGAGGAGGAAACAGCCGCGGCCGTGCACCGCACGCTGTTCGACGGCAGCGCGCTTCCTCCCTATACCAGCGCGCTGGTCAAGCGGGCCATCGCCTATCTCCACCAGAACTATGATCGCCCGCTCTCGCGGGGAGAAATCGCGCAGGCGATCGGGGCGAGCGAAGACTATCTCAGCCGCATCTTCCGCCAGGAGCTGGGCCTCTCCCCCTGGGACTATCTGCACCGTTACCGCATCAAGCAGGCCAAAGAGCTTTTGACGCGCACGAACGCAAGTGTCATGGACGTCGCATTACAGGTTGGCTTCAACGACCGTTCCTACTTTAGCCGGGTGTTCCGCGAGCTGGTCGGCACGTCGCCCGGTGAGTACCGGAAACTTGCTACCCTCCCGCAACAGGCTGGAAAGCCTGCCCCACAGGTTACGCGGCAGGCTGGAAAGCCTGCCCTACAGGTCACGAATCTGCGGGAGGGTGAGCCCTGAGAGGATCACACGAGGGCATCGTCGTGCATGCGAAAGTCCATCTCGCGGGGCAGCGGGAACTCCTGGCGCACGCGCGCGCGCAGCACACCATCCACCGGCCAGCCCTCTGCCACGCTCAACCGTTGCTCGTGGAAGGCAAACCAGAGCTCAGAGAGCGACGCCTCCCCTTCGCGCAGGTCAGCGACGATGGGCCTCTCGGCCAGGATGCGCTCAACCGTCTCGAAATCGCCGGCGGCCAGGGCGGCCTGCCCTTCCAACAGGCGCACGCGTCCTATCGTGCGAAGCGACGAGAGCGGCCCGGCCAACAGGTCCAACCAATCACGTGGGCGGCCCGCCTCAAGCAAGGCCCGGCCGCACTCCACCGCCAGGGGCAGCAGTGAGGGCCGCATGCGGCAGGCCGCGACGTACAGCGCCGCGGCATCGTCGAGCCGTTTTTCCTCCCAGGCCAGCACGGCCAGGTTGCGCATGGCCCACACCGTCCTGGCCTCTGCCAGTGAGCGCTCCCAGGCCTGGCGAGCGCCGCCACGCTCACCGGCATAGTACCGCATCACGCCAAGGTGATACCAGGCCAGCCAGTTCGTGCCACGCCCGGCATCGAGCGCTCCCTCCAGGCGCGCACGCCATTCCTGCTGCACCATAAAACCGCGTGGCTCCACGTCAGGCTCAGAGGCAAGCATCGCGCCATCCTGGAGCAAGGCCAGCCAGGGCGCTTGCTCTGCGCCCAGCGACTCGTCGTCGAACACCAGCCCCGCGGAGCAGAAGGGAGATTCACCGGACACAGCACGGCGCAGGCGCTCCAGCGCGCCCCATCCCGACCCACGTTGCAACAGCTCCAGGGGCGGCCGATCGGCCAGGCCGGCACCGCGCTCAAACTCGGCCTCCAGCGCAGCGCGGGGGAGTAGTCGCTCCAACGCATCCTCGGCCGCTTGCCGCGCCTGCGCCCAGCCGGCCCCGTGCACGGCGGCGGGAGCGGCCTCCAGCAGGCCATAGGCCTCCAGCCACGACCACGCTGTGCGGGGCGGCATCGGCACGTGCTCCATCTGTGTGCGGGCCAGGCCAGCCTGAATCTCGAGGTAGGCGTGTCCAGGTTCAGACAGGAACGCCTGCCACGCCCTGCCACCTCGCCCCATGCCCCAGACGAACAGTTTCCGGCCTTTCAAGGATGCGGTTGAGACCTGGACCAATCCTTTGCCGGCCCCATCCAGCGCGCTGATCCAAGGGCGGCGGCCGTCAGGGATGTGGAAGAAAAAGTCGGCGGAACGTTTGAGGTGAGTGGGACAGGTGATGTCCGTTCCTGCGGCGTTGGGAACGCCTATCACCTCGATGCCGCCTGTGTAGTCGAACCGGTACGCTGAATCCGCCGGCACGACGACGCGCGTGCCGGGAGTTTCTGGCACTGCCATGTTGGACCACCAGTACATGGGGATCTCCCGATCGTGCGGGTTGACGATGCGCACGCGCACGAACAGCACCGGCGACCCGGCGGGCAGATAGGCGTCAATCTGAAACGGCACCTGCCGCATGCGCTCCCATTCGTACAGGCGCAGCACGGGCGTCCCATCCTGCCTGTGGACCCGCGCGGCAAACAGTGGGGAACACGTGAACGGCGAATGGCCCATGGCGCCGATGTTCCATTCCACCCCACCACTGAACCATGCGTTGCGCAGCGCCAGGTTCGCCGGCTGGAAGACCGGGTTGACGTCGAGGAGTTCCCGCCCAGAGGGCTTGTGCACCAACGACCAGAGCCGCCCGCCGAGTTCGAGCAGGAACGTCGCGCGCAACCATTCGTTTTCGAGCACGGCGACCCGGAATTCGCGGCGCTGGCGGCGCCGCGTGTATCCGTCCTGCATCGCATACGGCATAACATTGGGCAGATGGCCGTAGGCCATGTTCCTCAGCATCTCGCCGGGTATGCCAGGAGCATTCGCCAGGGCGTGCAACTCCCTCACCGCGCGGAGGGGTGGAAGCGCGTTCTCTGGGCCGAGGCCGGCGGCTGGCATAGACCAGCGTCCTATGCGCAGGTCGCTCATGGCGTCTATGCCCACGCTCAGGCTTTCACCGCGCCAACGGTGATGCCAGCAATGATCTTCTCGGACAGGAACAAGTACAGGATCAGCGTTGGCAGGAACACGATGACGACGCTGGCAAACATGCCCGCCCAGTCACCAGTGTAGCGCATGGATTGGACCAGGTACTGCAACCCCAGCGCCAGCGTCCGCCTGGTGGGACTGTTTACCATGATCAAAGCCCAGAAGTACTCATTCCAAAGGCCAATGAAGTTAAAGATGGTAGTCGTCACGATGGCAGGCTGCGCCAATGGCAGCATGATGCGCCAGAAGGCTCCGATGTCCGTGCAGCCGTCCATCCTGGCCGATTCCTCCAGTTCCCTCGGCAGTGAGCCGAAGAAGCCGGTCAAGAAGTAGAGGGTGAACGGAATAGACGTGCAAACGTAGACGATAATCAGCCCCAGCGTCGTCCCAACCAGGTTCAGCCGGATAAACACCATGAACAGGGGAATCGTGATCATCATCCCCGGAACGCCCAGGGCCGCGACGAACAGCAATTGGATCACCTTGCGGCCAGAGAACTCGAACCGGCTCAAGACGTACGCGGCCGGGCCGGCGATCAGAACGATGAATACGAGCGAGATGGCGACGTAGACGCAACTGTTGATGAAATAGCGCCCCATGCTGTGGGTAGTCAACGCCTTGACATAGTTCTCTACGTGGATTCCGCTCCGCAGCAGCGTGTTGCTGAATATCTCCCGGGTGGTGCTGATGGAAGAGAGAAGGATCCATCCCACTGCGTAGAAGGCAAACACAGTCCAGGCTGCCAGGACGAAATAGGCGAACCCTCGGACAAGCCAGCGCCTGGCCCTGAAATAGAAATCACCGCGTCGTGTCAGTTCAGGCATCGAGTTCCTCCTCCAAAAGGATCTTCCTGGTCAGGCTAGTACTCCACCTCTCTCCTCTCCTTGAGCAACTGGCCGATCACGGCCGCAACGACGATGACCAGAATCAGCAGCAGGCAGGAGCCAGCGGCCGCCTTGCCGAGGGCAAATTCTCCTGCTCCTTCCGTGGTCGTCCCAAAGGCCAGTTGATAGAGGTAGATGGCCGGGGTCGTGGTCTGTCGCGGCATGGCCACTGGCGTGAATGTCTTGGGAAAGGCGAACATGTTGATCGCGGTGATGCTCCACATGACCGTCGCGACTCGCAGAACGTCCCGCAGCAGAGGGAGTGTGATGCGGAAAAACGCCTGGACTGTGTTCGCGCCGTCTATCCTGGCGGCTTCGTATAGGTCGGTCGGGATCCTCTCCACGCCCGACATGATGAACACGAAAAAGTATCCCACGCTCCCCCAAACGTAAGCGATCAGAACGGATCGGAGAAGCATGTCCATCGAGGTCCACTGGATGCGGGCGAGGCTGTGTAACCCGACAGCCTCGAAGAACGTCTTCAGCAGTCCGTAGCGCGAGCTGTAGATGTACTGGGACCACATCGTCGTCATGGCGACCACGTTGATGAGGTTGGGTCCATAGAGGACAGCCCGCCAGAAGCTCTTGAATCGCACACCGGTCATAAACAGCACGGTGAAGAAGAACGCTCCCCCGAACAGGGCTGCCCCTCCGAAAAACCACCACTTGAGGATGATCACGAACGGCTCCTGGAACAACGGGTTCCTGACCAGCTCAACATAGTTCCTCAAACCGCGGAACTCGATCTGGCCCCCGGCAAACGCCGTCACCCTGTGAAAACTAAAGTAAACCGTTTGCAGGGTGGGATAGACGTAGATAAACACGTATGCCAGGAGGGCCGGGGTCAGAAACAAGAATAGCATGCGCCTGCTCGCCTTCATCGTCTGCTCCTTCGAAGTAGAGCCTGGCCCTGCACGTCCTTGAGCGCAAGAACGTTGTGTGCAGGGGAGCTGGCGCTCCCCTGCACACCGTTGGCAGGCCAGAAAGCCTACTACTGGGCAGCCCAGTAGTCGGCAGTTCCCTTGACCAACTGCTCGATGTATTCTTCGGGCGTGATCTGGCCGGTGAACAGCTTCCCAAAGGCATCCAGCACGATCGCCGAAACGTCGCTCGTCCAGATGTCACAGCCCCAGGTGAGGCCCCGGTCGGCGTTCAGAACGGCCTGTTGGGCCTCGGCCAGGGTCTCAGGCCACGTGGCGTCCGTGTGCACGGCAGGGACGTTGGCGGTATCACACATGGCTTGCTGAACGTCCTTGCTGACCATCCACTTGACGAACTCCCAGGCTTCAGCAGGGTACTTGGACTTGTTGACGATGACCAGGCCCTGCGAGCCCATCATCACGTGGGTGGACGATCCTTTGCCGTCCGTGACGTTGGGGAAGGAGAACGAACCCCAATAAAAGTCTGGGCCAGCGGTTTCCTGGACCTCGGAGGGCAGCCACGTGCCGTTCAGGTACATGGTCACCTCGCCCAGTGCCAGGGACTGCTGCCCGGCGGGGTACAGGTTCCCCTCCGTCCCCTCGAGGAGATAGCCGTCGGTGAACAGAGCGGCATAATCCTTGGCCATCTGCAGCCACATTGGGTCGCGCCACGACTCGCCTGTCTTATCGGCCATCGCATCTTGGACGGCCTGGCATCCATCGAAGGCACGCTCGGCATAGTAGCCCCACAGGATGTCCACGTACGCGTCCACGTCGGTGGTGATGCACGGGTGCCCTGCGTCTTTCAGCGCCTGGCAGGCTGCTACCAGGTCATTCCAGGTCTTCGGCTCTTCGGCGATGCCGGCATCGGCAAAGTGGTCCTTGTTGTAGAACCACAATACGGCATAGGGCTGGTAGGGCATCATGACGGCCTTGCCTTCCACGGGGAAGTTGTAGAGCAGGGCCTGCATGATGGTGTCCCGAACGGACTTGCCCTCCACGCCAACCGCCGGGTCATCCAGCAGCGGTTCCAGGTCCACGACGTACTGCGTTGCGTGGGCAAAGATCCACTCGTCGCCGGTGTCGAATACGTCAATCTTCTCGCCGGCTTCGATCGCGGGGACGACCAGGTTACGGTTCTCCCGGCCGTTCCAGGTGACATTGACGGTGATATTGGGATGGGCGGCCTGGAAGTCGGCAATGGCCTCCTTGATCACCGTTCCCTGGAGCTCGCTCTCGTTCCACATAGACCAATAGTTGATCGTGACCGGTTCTGCCGGCGCGGCAGCCTCCGTCGGTTCCTCAGGCGGCGTGGTTGGTTCGGGGGGTGTGGTCGCCTGGGGCGGCGTCGTCGGTGCGGGGGTCGGGGTTGGCTTGGGCGCGCACCCTGCCAACAGAAGGGCAACGATGACGGCGGCAACTAAAGAGAACCTCACAGTGCTTTTCATGTCTTTTCCTCCTCATGGATTAGAATTGGTACCAAGAGTTTTTTTGGGTCTCGCTAACAGGCTTGTATCTCCGCAAGATACCACCTCCTTTGCCAATGCTCATAGAATACGGTCCGTCTACCATCGCTTGTTACCTGGTGTGAGACCACAGAGTGTCCAACTGCCTCCGGTTCAAGCGGTATTGAGTTACAAGCGCTTCCTCCACCGCTTCGACGTGCTGGGCCGCAGCCCGAATCCAGCTCACGATCGTGTCTTCCTTGCATCCTCTAATCCGTGCCAGGCTACTGATACGGACGCCCTCGGCAATTAACGCCAGCGTCTCGATGATCTCGTCCTGTGAGGCCCGGCGGCGATAAAGAATGGTCCCTGTGGTCTCGGTAAAGGTCCGGCCACAGGTCTTGCATCCATATCGCTGGCGCCCCTGTTTGGTTTTGCCTGCCTTCTTGATGTTCCGCTGCTGATCAGACTGGGGCTTCCCATAATCAGGACAGGCTACGTTCGGGCAAGCGTCACCGGTGCGTGTCAGCCTCATAGTCACCTTTCTGCTTGAGGGTCACTCGCGATAGTGGGACACCCTACTGATTGGCAACACCCAAAAGGGGCATTGTTCCGCTCAAGTGTATCACAAAATGACCTGGCGGGTGTGGAATGTAGCGTGCGCGATGTGGAGAAAAACGACAGGTAACGGCGCACCTTCCCGCAGGTTGGGGCGGCCTTTGGACAGTGGGAAGGCAACCTGAGCCATAGTGAGGTTTGCCAGGCATCGCAAAAAACCCGCGGGAGAGTAGACTGATGCATGCTGCGCTCCAGGAACACTTGACGGGAGATCCACGCCGCTCAAGTGTGCCGCAACAGACTTGGTGACTCTCTTCGGATACACCCGCATTGACAGACGCTCCATCCTGTGTTAAAATGTGATGCAGTGAGGATGATGCGATGATGCGTAGCGCGTTGCCCGCCCCTAGCAGCCGACCGCCGTCCCCCACGCGGGGGTCCGGGTAGCGCTGCCTGGGCATCGCCTGTGCTTTGGATTTGCCAGCCTTCCGGCCCCCGGAAGGCTGGCTTCGTTTTCCCCAGGAGGAGGTGAAGCGATGAGAATGAGCCAACTTTTCGGACGCACGTTGCGGGAACCGCCCGCCGATGCGCAGGTCGCCAGCCACCGGCTGCTGGTCAGGGCTGGCTTTATCCGCCAATTGGGTGCCGGCATCTTCAGTTACCTGCACCTGGCGCAGCGCTCCATGGCCAAAATCGAGGACATCCTGCGCGACGAGATGAACGCGATCGGCGGGCAAGAGATCACCATGCCGGTCGTCCATCCGGCCGACCTGTGGCAGCAGACCGGGCGTTGGTACGAGATCGGCTCGGAGATGGGGCGCTTCCACGACAAGAACGAGCGCGACATGGTGTTGGCCATGACACACGAAGAAGTCGTCGCCGACCTGGTGCGCACCGAGATCCAGTCCTACCAGCAACTGCCGCGCCTGATCTACCACATCCAGACCAAGTGGCGGGACGATCCCCGCCCGCGCGCCGGCCTGATCCGGGCCAGAGAGTTCACCATGAAGGACAGTTACAGCCTGGACGTGGACTGGGCAGGCCTGGAGGTCCAGTATCGCGCCCACTACCAGGCCTACTTTAACATCTTTCACCGCTGCGGCCTGCCCGTCGTCGCTGTCAGGTCGGACGTCGGCATGATGGGAGGCAAGATGGCGCACGAATTCATGGTCCTGACCCCCATCGGCGAAGACACCATCCTCACCTGTGGTGGGTGTGGCTACACGGCCAACCGCCAGATCGCCCGCTTCCAGAAACCGGCTCCGGTGGAGGAGCAGCCCAGGCCGCTCGAAAAAGTCGCCACGCCGGGCGTGACGACCATCGCGGGACTGGCAGCGTTCCTGGGCGTGCCCGCGTCCAAAACCGCCAAAGTCGTCTTCATGATGGCGACGGTCACGCAGGCACAGGCGGACGTGGACAAACTCGTGTTCGCCATCGTGCGCGGCGACATGGACGTCAACGAAACCAAGCTGGCCAACGCGGTAAAGGCCAAGTCGCTGCGCCCGGCGAGGGATGAAGAGATTCGCGCCGCAGGCGCCGTACCCGGATACGCTTCTCCGCTCGGAGTCGAGCACACGCTCGTCGTCGTAGATGACCTCGTCCCCCGATCGCCCAACCTGGTCGCGGGGGCAAACGACGAAGGCTACCACCTGCTGAACGTCAACTATGGCCGGGACTATCGGGCCGACGTGGTCGAAGATATCACAGTAGCCGAGGATGGCGCTGCCTGTCCCGAGTGTGGCGCTGGCTTGCGCTCCTCGAAAGGCGTCGAGGTCGGCAACATCTTTAAACTGGGCACCCGCTACTCCGACGCGCTGGGCTGTACGTTCCTGGACAAAGATGGGCAGGCCAAACCGGTGATCATGGGCTCTTACGGCATCGGCGTAGGGCGGCTGCTGGCCTGCGTGGCCGAAGAATGCCACGATGAGCAGGGCCTCGTCTGGCCGATCACGGTGGCGCCTTACCACGTCCACGTCGTCGGCTTGCAGGGCGGCGAAGAGGCCGCCGGGCGCCTGTACGCCGATCTACGGGCCGCCGGCGTCGAGGTGTTGTACGATGACCGCAACGAGCGGGCGGGCGTCAAGTTCAACGACGCCGACCTGATTGGCATTCCCATCCGCCTGACGGTGGGCAAACGCTCCCTCGAGGCGGGGGGAGTGGAGGTCAAACTCCGGCGTAGTGCGGAACGAACCATCATTCCGCAGGGTGACATACGATCTCACGTTACAGACGTCATCAAGACATTGCAGGAGGAGATTGCAGATCAGGTCGTGACAGTGCCGTACAATGCCTGAATTGTGATAGATCGCGACTTGCCTATCCTGACAGAACATGCTAAAATAGTCCTAATGGACAAATAGTTGGCCACCCACTTCAACCGTCCCACAGCCTATGATGCCCACTACCTGGCTCTGGCCGAAATGCTCGGCTGCGAGTTCTGGACCGCCGACCGGCGGCTCTACAACGCTGTGAAGGAGGAATTGCCCTGGGTCAAATGGCTCAGCGACTTCCGGCCATGAGCACTCTGCCGGACGGGCCGTCGCAGTTTGGCAATCCAGGCCGAGCGGCTGAGTAGTCACGATCGCGCTACCTCGCCGCACCTGTCCTCGCCCCTGGTCAATTGCCAGGTCGCCGACATAGAGCAAATCACCGTTTGCTTTCTGTACTTTCGACCAACGCCACGATACGCTCATAGCCGGCCTCGATCAAGCCCTCCAGCTCTTTGGCGATGTACGTATACTCCAGCCGTGAGCCGCCATACGGATCGGAGACGTCGTACCTCTGCCCGACCACCTCGCTGAGCAGGTGCACCTTGTGCGCCTGGTCAGGGAAGGCTGCCGTCAGTGCCTCAGCGTGATCCTGCGTCATCGCCAGCACCAGGTCAGCCTCATCCAGCAGGGCACGAGTGACATTCCGGGAGCGCTGCGCACGCAGGTCAATGCTGCGCTGAGCCATTTCATCAATGGCATACGCGCTCGCCGGCCGTCCATCGGTCGCCCAGACACCAGCCGAGCCGACCTGCCAATCATGCCGCGCCTCATCACGGGACAGCCGCGCCTGCAAGAGCGCGGCCGCCATCGGTGAGCGGCACAGGTTCCCCGTGCACACGAAGAGTATCGTCGGCATTATGCCGCCCCTTGTTGCGCTTCAAACGTCTCGACCAATGCCATCAGCCCTCCCGCTACCACCGAATGCCCACCCAGCACCACCGGCACGCGCGCCTCCGCTGCTGCGCGAGTAAAGCAGCGCAGGAAAGGTTCTTCCACACGATCCCAGCGGTAAAGATCGGAGTTGAAACGGTCAAGCGCCGAAGGCCACAATCCTCGCGCCGCCAGGATCACCCGGTTGTCGAACAGAACGCCGTGTGACAGCCTGGCCAATTCCTCGAAAAAGCCTTCGACGCCGACCAACTCCAGGTAATCCGCCAGCAGTGAACGGACCTCCTTCCGCTTCTGGCGGCCACTGGCCCGCATCCCGCGCTCTTCGGCGAAGACCCGCACCCAGCAACGAGTCGCCCGCTCCAACGCTGCCCACGCCGTCTCCGACACACGCCCTACGACTGCCAGGCTTCCACCTTCGCGGGCCATTTCGGCCAGCACCTGGTCTACCTGCGGCGCCTCCCAGCCCAGCCCATCGAGGAAACGGCGCAAACGCGGCCCGATACCCGGATGTCGCCGCGCGATCAGCAGATCCGCAGGCGTGTCCAGATCAAAGCGCGTAGCAGCCGAGGCAGGCAGACTCTCGACAGGGAGTCCACCTTCGCGAACCAGTGCCCAGGCCACCGCGTTGTCACTCGTCTGCCGGGCGACCAGGGGGACTAACTCGGCCGCGGGGGCGAACCCCACCCAGTCGCAGGAATGGAGGTTGTTGGTGACGACCAGCCGCTCCACCTCGCCTAACCGGGCCAGCACACCGGCCCAGCGCTCAACGCTCAACAACGGCGCGGAAGCGCCCCCGCTATAGAGCACACGACGCGCACCATACCACTCGATCAATCCGGCCAGCCGGCGGCCGAAGTGAAAAGGCTCCTCGAGCAGGTCGAGGTCTATCTCAACCGGCAGGTCGGCCAATGTATCGCCCCACATAGGATCGTCCGTGGCAACCACGGCCCGGCCGATCATACCTGTATACAACAATCGTTCCAACAGGTCGCGCGCGGCAGCCCGGTGCGCTCCGTTCAGCGCCCGTTCCACCTCGCTCGACTCCCACCCGCCGACCATCAGGAGCAGAGTAACTTTCTCTGCCAACCAGCCTTCTCCTTGATTCAAAAGGGCTCGGTTGACACCGAGCCCCTCAGATGAGCGTATTGGGAATCTTCCAGTACTTTAGGCGAGCTCCGGCTGCAACAAACCATAGTTGCCGTCATCCCGCCGGTACACGACGTTGATGGCGTTCTCGTCCGCGTTCAGGAAGAGGTAGAAGCGATGGCCGAGCAATTCCATTTGCTCAATCGCCTCCTCCGGTGCCATCGGCCGCACCTCGAAGCGCTTGACGCGGACAATTTCCCCTTCGGTCTCTTCCGCTGGTTCTTCGAGCGAGGGAGTCTCGGCAACTGTCTGCCAGCGGTCCTGACGTTTGCCCTTGTAACGCGCGATCTGGCGATACATCTTGTCCAACACTGCATCAATCGAAGCAAACATGTCGTTGGTGCGTTCCTCGGCCCGCAGGATCGTACCTCGCACCCGCACCGTCAACTGCGCCACCTGGCGATTGGCAGCGCTGCGTGTTTTCTCCACCGCCAGATCAACCCGCGCCTCATCAATCGAAGGCAAATAGCGGTCCAACTTTCCCATCTTGCGTTCTACATGTTCCCTCAAACGCGGAGGCACTTCCATGTTTCGGGCAAAGATCGAGATTTCCACAGGCTTCCTCCTTAAAACAGGATTTGGTGAACGGACACAGTTAAACGATCCGCTGGCGTGGACGGGCTAACGTCAAAGCCCGCACGCTACTCACTCCTCCCTCATCAACCAGCGCCATCGCGCAGGCTTCCAGCGTAGCCCCCGTGGTACAGACATCGTCAACCAGCAATACCTGTTCACCGGTCAGCGCGTTGCCAGAACAATGAAACGCATCGCGTACATTCTCCCTCCGCTGCCTGGCGTTGAGCTCAACTTGCGAGGCTGTCGCACGCTCTCGTCTCAGCGTTTGCTCATCCACTGCCAACCCCACTTGGCCGGCCATCTCACAGGCCAGCAACGCCGCCTGGTTGTACCCGCGCTCACGCAGGCGAGCGGTGTGCAGCGGAACAGGCACCACGACATCAACCGGCATCGGATGTTGCGCCAAATATGCTGCCATCAGGCCGCCTAGAACCCCTGCCAGCACGGTACGACCGCTATACTTGAATTGATGCACGGCCTCGCGGAGCACATCCTCAAAATAGACTACCGAACGTATGCACTCGATCTGCAGGGGAACAGTGCGGCAACGCAGACATAACTCACCGGCTACAACCGCGTCCCCGCAGCGGGCACAAAAAGGAGGCTCAACACGGGGAACCTGTTTCAGGCACTCAGCGCACAGCCACGTACCCACCCGACGACAGCCAATACAACGCGGAGGAAAGAGTAGGTCAAGAAAATGACTACGAAGAGTGCCCCAGTGGAGGCCAACTGTCTCAGTGACCAACACAAGAACCTATCTTTGAGTTTGTCCCCTGCACTATGAGCCTGCTGGCCTAAAAACCCAGGCCCCCCTGCCCAAACAGCGTGATCAGTTGGATGGCGGCCGGCCCTAACAGGACAATCAACAGGGCAGGAAAGATCAGGAAAGCGACCGGAGGCAGTATTTTGAGCGTCGCCGCGCGAGCCAATTCCTCAGCCCGTTGACGCCGCCGCACACGCATCTGGTCCGCCTGAATGCGCAACACCTTGGCAATACTGACACCCAGTTGGCCAGCCTGAATGATGGCCGCCACGAACGTTGATACGTCCCGCACCTCCATACGGTCTGCCATGTCACGCAACGCCTCACGCCGCAGTTTGCCCAGGTTGATCTCCTGGAGCACCCGGCCAAACGCCAGGCTCAGCTCGTTGTCCCACTTGTCAGCCACCTTGGCCAGGGCCGCATCGAAACCCAAGCCCGCCTCTACACAAATCGTCAGCAGGTCGAGCGCGTCAGGCAATGACCTGATGATATTGTGTTGTCGCTTACGAATTTTGCTTCCCAGCGACAATACTGGCATATAGTAACCCAATCCAGTCACCGCTCCGGCCAGCAGGATACGCCGCAGGAAGGGCAAGGATCGGCCGAGAAAGAACAAAGCAACTCCTAACCCTCCAAGCAGCAGCGTCATCAGCAAACGGATTCCCATGTACCTGGTAAGGTCGTAGGGATTGCCTGCCAGGTCCAGTTTATGCTGCACCGTTTCCATGCTCTTTCCTGGCGAGAAACGCATGGCGAACTTGGCCAGGTTCGTAAATAAAGGCAACAGGACACGCTCACTGAAAGGCTGGGACAGCTCGATTTCCTCCAAAGTGGGCGTGCGTTCCAGCGTGCCAAACTCGGCCAGACGCTCCTCGAGTGCACCAGGGGGCTGCCGTGACCTCGTCCAACCAAAGACGACCAGGGCCAGGCCGACCAACACAAACAGGCCCAAAGCGACCAATCCGACGCCTCCCATCCCCACACCTCCCAGAAACTAGACCTCGATATTCACAATCTTCCGAATGATCAGAAAGCCCGCTATGATCCCCAGGACAGCTACGCCGATCATGATCCACCCACATGGATGGGTGAACAACAACGATATAAAGTCAGGGTTGATGAGGTAAATGACCACCGACAAAATCACCGGGATGGCGCTGAGCATAGTGCCTGCGCCGCGGCCATACGACGTAAGGGCCCGGATATCCCCCTTAATCCGCACGCGCTCTCGGATGGTATAACTGATCGAGTCCAGCACCTCAGCCAGATTACCACCCACCTCGCGCTGCACGTTGATCGCTGTGATCATCATGTCCAGGTCTTCGCTGGGAACGCGCCGCAGCATATTGTCCAACGCTTGCTCTAGTTGCAGACCAAGTTGCACTTCCTGGACCACCCGCCCAAACTCGATCGAGATCGGGGGCCCCATTTCTCGAGACACTGCTTCCATGGCCTGCAAGATACTGAAGCCAGCGCGGATGCCATTCACCATAAGATTGATCGTGTCGGCCAGTTGATCGTTAAACGCCGTCAATCGGCGGCCGCGCAAAAGCCTGATGTAAAAGCGGGGAGCAAAAAAGCCCGCCAGCATGGCCCCGGCCGTAACGATGATGTCCCTCCTCAGGACGTAAGATGCTGCACCGGCAAACACGACCAGAATGATGGTAGCCGCCATGAATTCCCCTACCGTAATCTTAAGGTCCGCCCGCGCCAGTTGTGTCGCCAGGTCGGCTCCCAATCCCCGCCGGACCAGCGCGCGATTCAACGCATCGCCCAGGGGGGACTTGCGCGCTCCCCCAGCCTCAGGTCGAGCGGCCCCCGTCTCGGCAATGCCCAACCGCTCCTCGACAAAAGAACGGCTAGCCCGACGGGACACGATCAACCCGCTTATCACGACACCCAGGCCAACCACCGCCAGTACTACCGGTATGCACAAGCTCATCGCTCACCCTCCGCCCACTCAACCCACAGCCATCACCGCCACCCGGGAGTTCGACAACGCTAATACCGTCCCCGCTGCCCCACCATACCAAAAACATTAGGTGGCAGGTGAATACCGGCTGCCTCGAGTTTCTCCGTAAACTTGGGGCGCAATCCCGTGGGGCGCAGTGCGCCGATCACCCGTTGCTTCTCATAGCCGGTCAACTCAAATTTAAAGATGTCAGACATGGTGATCACATCACCTTCCATCCCCTGAACCTCGGTAATAGCGACGCACTTGCGAGTTCCATCCCGCATACGCTCAAGCTGGATCACGACATCCATCGCAGAGGCAATCTGCTCGCGGATGGCGCGGTGCGGCAATTCCATCCCTG
>Ga0172365_10001105_pt1 | contig 19195 bp, 19 predicted proteins | sample LakKivSesite48cm_FD_114535 | JGI IMG/M metagenome (GOLD analysis project Ga0172365, IMG submission 114535) | Sediment microbial communities from Lake Kivu, Rwanda - Sediment site 48cm | ecosystem: Environmental > Aquatic > Freshwater > Lake > Sediment | place: Rwanda: Western Province, Lake... | reverse complement strand
TACTCTCACCACTAATCATCTTTTCATCCACGAAGGAAAGCCAATCGAGCAGAATGCCGTCCACAGGTATTATCTCGCCAGGTTTGACTATAACGATATCATTTACCTGAACCGCTTCTGCTGGAATCTCCAGCTCGTTTCCGTTTCTTATTATTCTAGCCCTGCTCGGCCTGAGATCCAGCAGTTCTCTAACTGCTACAGCTGATTTTTTCTTAATCATATCTTCCATGAACTTGCCTAATACTACAAAAGCGATGATTACCGCGGCTACCTCAAAATATGTGTAGGATTCTTCAGCTGGGAGATAGCCTGGAAAGAATACAACAAAAATGCTGTAGAAATAGGCTGTTAGTGTTCCAGTCGAAATAAGTACATCCATATTTGCAGTTTTATTTTTCAATGCTTTGTATGCACCATAGTGAAAGCCCCAGCCGCCTATAAATATGATTGGCGTAGTTAGTAAAAACATTATCACACCGTATGTAAGAAAAGGCAGCTGAATAAAAGGCGCCCATTCGACAGTAACAGCCCCTGCAGCTAGCCCGAGGATGATTGCCAATCGTATTATACTTATGACTAATGCACCACTCAATGCTACAGCTACCCTGCGTTTCAAGCTACGCATCTCTCTTTCAGGCACCTCAAATGTTCTCGCGCAACTTTCAGCACAAAAATAATATGTTTTCCCCCCTATCACTCTTTTAGTTGCCTTTATCTCGTCTATATACATACCGCACACTGGGTCTTTCGGCATTTTTCAGCCTCTTTTTCTGTTTTTTTCAATTGCAATGTTACAGCATTTTTTCTGGACTTTATTAAATTGCAAATCCTGCAGGTTTCTTCCATCATTGTGGATTTATCTCCAGCAACAATGCGTTTGGCAGAATCCTTTATTTCTCCCAAAATTTTTCTGTCCTTTATTTCAACCCCTCCTCTTTTTTCTGACAGGTACTGGGACACTGCAGCATCTGTTATACCCAGTTTTTTCGCTGCCTCCTTTTGGGTTAGACCATTCTTAATCATGTTTTTCGTAATCTCCCTTCTTATACCTGGCAGAACATACCATATTATGATTTCACAAGGCATCTTCATGTTTACCACAATAATTATATTGTATTAAGCATATATAGATTTAACGATTGTTAAGAGTGTGATAAATTGTTTGAACATGCAACAGAATCTGATGTGACAAAAGCAATAATCTCAGGATTTGCAAAAGATATGGAAGAATACGCGAGTACGGATGTGATTGTGATAGGAGGAGGACCGAGCGGTCTTATGTGTGCAAAAGAACTTTCAGATAAAAACATAAATGTGCTGATAGTTGAAAGAAACAATTATCTTGGTGGGGGGTTCTGGATTGGTGGCTATCTGATGAATACAATTACTGTAAGAGCACCCGGGCAAGAGATCCTGGATGAGTTGAGCATACCATACAATAGGTTTGCTCCGAATCTTTATGTAACAAACGGCCCTCACGCCTGTTCAAAACTCATTGCATCTGCATGTGAATCAGGCGCAAAAATTCTTAACATGACTAAATTCGATGATGTTGTCTTGAGGGAGAAGAGCCGGGTAGGTGGAGCAGTGGTTAACTGGACACCTGTATCCGCACTTCCTAGAGAAATAACATGTGTTGACCCAATTGCTTTAGAGTCAAAGGTTGTGGTTGACGCATCAGGACATGATGCTGTTGTTGTTAAAAAACTTGAGGAACGGGAACTGATTAAAACACCGGGTTTTGGCGGTATGTGGGTGGAAAAATCTGAAGATTTGGTTGTAGAGCACACTGGGGAAGCACATCCAGGACTGATAGTAACAGGCATGGCTGTTTCAACAACATATGGTTTACCCAGGATGGGCCCAACATTTGGTGGAATGCTTCTCTCAGGTAAAAAGGCAGGAGAGATAATTTATGAACTGCTTAAAAAATAACAGGCTTATTTATCTCTATGATGGAGGGCTATGCAAAACCCTTAATATCCATGAGATTAGAAACTACTTGGAAAATAAACTCAATATGGAAGTTAAGTTAAGAAAAGATTTTATTTCATACTATCTTGATCAGGAGAAAATTGATTGTTTTGCAGAAAAAATAGCTGAAGCAAGGGTGAGAGATTTGACAGAAACAACCAAGTTTGTTAAACCCCTGTATGGCGAAATACAGTATGAGAAAAAAATGCTGAATGCACCAAAGAACTGCAGCATTCTGTACGACGGTTTCAAAGCCCAGATGCTATTAAGAGAGATGCTGCCAGCAAATGAATATAAACATATTCATATTGCGTTTACAAATAGATTATTTTGCACATTTGATGAAAGTGACAGAAGGTACCATGCCAGAGTAATAATATGCGGGCATCCAGCATTAATATCCACCAGCGGTATTGTTGAAGCTCCAGCAAAACCAAAAAAATTCTATTACCTGAAACAAAAATCTACAATCCTTGGGATACCAATAGATGTAGCAAAGGAAAATTTTAAAGGCAGTTTTATTGAATATGATGATGAGAGAATAACAGAGATTATGAAAGGATATGTAATGCAGGCACTAATCTACGATATCACAGGGGAGCTGTTCTGTGATAACAGAAATTGCAGATTGTTTAATGCGCACTGGCAGGAGGATGTACTAAATGCGCAGTTGAACGGATATGAATTTTGTGAAAAGCATGAGGGGCTCATACAGGGACTCAGAAAGGAGTGGGGATATGGAAGAAATAAAAGAAAAGATTAAGAAATTGAAAAGACTAAAAAATATGATTATTTTAGCGCATAATTATCAACTTCCAGAAATTCAGGATATAGCAGATTTTGTTGGTGACTCTTTAGGGTTAGCGCAGAAAGCAGCGGAAACAAATGCAAAGATAATAATTTTTTGTGGCGTTGATTTTATGGCTGAAACTGCAAAAATCCTTAATCCTGAAAAAATTGTTGTGCATCCTGATAGAGAAGCAAAATGCCCGATGGCTGGAATGGTTGATATTAACAAATTAAAAGAGTTAAAAAAAGAATATCCTGATGCAAAAATTGTTTCTTATGTGAACACGACCGCAGAAACAAAATCTTTGTCAGATATATGCTGTACTTCATCTAATGCGGTAAAAGTCGTGAAAAGTTTAGAGGCAAAAGAAATAATATTTTTGCCTGACAAACATCTTGCAGACTGGGTTGGCAGACATGTGCCTGAAAAAAGAATAATTCCTTGGGAAGGGTATTGCTGGGTACATCAGGATTTAATTGAAAAACCCATTATTGAGATGATGAAAAAGGAGCATCCTGATGCAGAGGTGTTGATGCATCCTGAATGTGTTGCTGAGGTTAGGGAAACCGCTGATTTTGTGCTTTCAACTGAAGGCATGATAAAGCACGTGGCTAAATCAGAAAAAAAGGAATTTATTATAGGTACTGAGAAAGAACTTTGCTATAGACTGAAAAAAGAAAATCCTAATAAAATTTTTCATCCTGTACCAAACGCGGTATGCAGGGCAATGAAGAAAATAACTTTGGAGAAAGTAGTGAGAAGTTCAGAAGTGTTAAAGCCCAGCATAGAGCTGACAAAGAAAATTATTGAAAAAGCAAAAATACCTTTAGAAAGGATGATAAGCATTGGCAGGGGTGATTGATACTGCAAAAAGATTTTAGAGCAGTTAAACCAATTAGGGTATAACATGCCAAAAATAGTGAAAAACATCTTGGACGTTATTGGTGATACGCCGCTTGTTAAAATAAACAAAATGAATCCTAACAAAAACGTTGAGGTTTACGGGAAGTTGGAAAAAACAAACCCTATGGGCTCTGTGAAGGACAGAATCGCAAAAAGCATGATTGAGCAGGCTGAGAAGGAAGGAAAAATCTCAAAGGACACAGTTATTCTGGAAGCAACATCAGGGAACACAGGGCTTGGGCTTGCAATGGTCTGCGCTGTGAAAGGATACCGGCTGAAACTTGTTATGCCTGACAATGTGAGCAGGGAAAGAATAAGGATGCTTACCGCACTCGGTGCTGAGATTGTTTTCACGCCTGGTAAGGCTGGTATGGATGGTGCCATAAGCACAGCGAAAAAAATGGGTGAAGACAAGAAATATTTTATGTCAAACCAGTATGACAACAAATACAACTGGCTCGCACATTATGAGACAACCGCGGAGGAGATATGGGATGCAACAGATGGAAAGATAACAATGTTTGTTGCAGGAATGGGAACAACAGGAACACTCATGAGTGTTTCAAGAAGACTTAAAGAGCTCAACCCTGATATAAAAATTGTGGGTGTTGAGCCTTACCCCGGCCACATGATTCAGGGGCTGAAAAACATGGATGAGAGCATTGTTCCAGGGATATATGAGCCTTCAAGGATTGATGAAAAAATCAATGTTAAGGATGAGGCTGCTTTTGAGACTGCAAGACTGCTTGGTATCAGGGAGGGAATATTCTCAGGAATGAGCTCTGGTGCCGCTATGCATGCTGCACTGCAAAAAGCAAAAAAGATGAAAAAAGGATTAATTGTTGTGATGCTGCCTGATGGAGGCGAAAAGTATTTAACAACATGCCTGTTTGATGCTGAAAAATGCCTGAAGTGCGTTCTTTCATCTGAAAAACCTTCTGAAATTTCAGAGGAATACATTAAAATACTTGAGAAGATAATAAAGAACAGGGAGGATACAGTATGAAAAGGATATACATGGATCATGCGGCAACAACGCCAGTAGATAAAAAGGTTTTAGAGGAGATGCTTCCTTTTTTCACAGAAAAATATGGGAATCCTTCATCACTTCATTCATTTGGCAGAGAGGCGCATGACGCAATGGAAAAAGCAAGGGAAAACATTGCAAAACTTGTTAATGCAGAAAAGGATGAAATAGTTTTCACATCAGGCGGGACAGAATCTGACAATTTTGCTATAAAAGGAATAGCATACAAAATGAAAGAGGAAATCACAGACTACAATGGACCTCATATTATCACGAGTTCTATTGAGCATCCTGCGGTAATGGAAACATGCAAATATTTAGAGTTACAAGGGTTTAAGGTTAAATATTTACCAGTGGATAGATATGGTGTTGTGAATCTTGACGATCTAAAAAAATCTATATCCAAAGGAACATTCCTTATCACCATTATGCATGCGAACAATGAAATTGGAACAATACAAAACATTGATGAAATTGGAAAAATTGCAAAAAAGCACAATATTATTTTTCATTCAGATGCGGTTCAATCTGCCGGAAAAATACCTGTTGATGTTAAAAAAACAAACATTGATTTGCTTTCAATATCATCACACAAGATTTACGGTCCGAAAGGCGTTGGTGCACTGTATATTAGAAAAGGCGTGAAACCTGAGCCTGTAATCCATGGTGGAGGACATGAGAAAGGCCTCAGGTCAGGCACTGAAAACATCCCTAATATTGTTGGTTTTGGTAAAGCGTGCGAACTGGCAAAAAAAAGGCTAAATGAGGACGCAGAGCATTTAACAACTTTAAGGGATAAACTCATAAAAAATGTTTTGAACATTGAGGAAAGTTATCTTAATGGTCATCCAACACAACGGCTGCCGAATAATGCACATTTCAGGTTCACAGCGATAGAAGGCGAGTCTTTGATTTTAAGCCTGGATGAGAAAGGCATTGCCGCATCAACAGGCTCAGCCTGCTCATCAAAGAAACTTCTTCCGTCGCATGTTCTGCTTGCTATTGGTCTGAACGAGGTTGAGGCACATGGCTCATTGCGCCTTACGCTTGGCAGGGAAAACACAGAGGATGATGTAAAATATGTTATTGATGTACTGCCATGCATTGTAGAGAATCTGAGAAAAATGTCCCCCCTGTGGAAAAAACCATTAGAGATTGGGAAATGGAAAAAGAGGATGAAGTGATTATGTATTCCGAGAAAATGATGGAGCATTTCAGACATCCGAAAAACATGGGTGAGATAGAGAACCCTGATGGTGTTGGCACTGTTGGAAATCCAATTTGCGTTTTGCCGGAAACAGATATAATCAGCAATCCAAATACAATCCCAATTTACAAGCTTAATGTGGGGGATAAGGCGTTATCCCATGATGGAAAATATCATAACGTAACTAGAAAGTTTAGGAGAAATTATTCTGCTTTCGTTATAAAAATAAAAAACAGGCTAGGAACAACAACACTTACACCAGAGCATCTTATTTATAGTTTCAAGGTACCCAAGTCTCATACTTACTGTTACAATAGAAACAAGAGAAAACTATTCAAATATGCCTCATGGTGGCATTCAGCAGATTTGGAAAAAAAAGATATTGTTATCTACCCTATTCCAACAGATGTAAAGGATATCGAGTATATAAAAATCAATCTTGAAAAATCAAAATATGATTTTAGGAGCATTGATGTTCCTAAAAGAATAAAAGTGAATAAAAATTTCATGCGTTTTGTTGGCTACTTTTTAGCAGAAGGAAGTACAAGAGTCCAAAAACGTAAAACCTACACAACATTAACATTCAACATCAACGAAGATGGGTATGTCAAGGATGTTGTAAATCTGGTTAAAACTATGTTTGGATTAAGCGCAAAAATAGAGAAAAAAAAGAAAAGAAAAACCATAAATATCCTGATATACAATGTGCACATAACTAGGTTTCTGATAAACTTATTTGGAAATAAAGCAGAAGAGAAGACCATTCCTGAATTCATGATGTTTTTACCTATAAAAAAACAGGCTGAATTAATTAAAGGGCTCTGGTATGGTGATGGATATATTGATAAAAAAAGATTAAGAGCAAGTTATTCCACGGTTTCAAAACAACTCTCCCAGCAGATGAAAACCTTGCTGTTAAGACAGAAGATTATTCCATCTGTTTATGAGGAAAAAGCAAGAAATTCAAAAGGGGTTAAACATAAGAAGGCGTACAGAATTTATGTTCTTGAAACCCCTTCACTGAAGAAACTCTCATCTATTTTAGGGATCGACTTTAATTTTAAAAGTAAATCGCCATGCAATGCGTGGATAGATAAAAATTTGCTTTTTGTTCCAATAACAAAAACAGAAAAACAGGAATATAGTGGCCCTGTTCATAATCTTGAGGTGGATGCTTCTCATTCCTATACAACAAATTCTCTTTTAATACACAACTGCGGTGACCTCATGTCCATTTACATAAAAGTCAAAGATAACAGGCTTGAAGATATAAAATTCAAGACTTTTGGATGCGCTGCGGCTATAGCAACAAGTTCAATGATTACTGAGATGGCAAAAGGGAAAACAGTTGATGAGGCACTGAAGATTAACAGAAACAATGTTGCTGATGCATTAGACGGCTTGCCGCCTATAAAGATGCACTGCTCAAACCTTGCAGCTGATGCTCTGCATGCTGCGATAAAGGATTATCTGAGCAAAAAGGGAAAAAATGAAAAAAGTTGAAAAACTGAGAAATGCGATAACGGATATAAAATCATTTGCTGGGTATTCTGAGAGGAATGTGGTGATAAAATAAATTACTAAGACTCTCTTTTGTATGTGAAAACATCAACCATCCAGCATTTTTTCTTAAGCGACGTTCGGGGTTGGAGATGGTTTTTCAGGAGGTGTTAAAAATGAAAAAGAAGCCCCCGAACATCAAAAAAGGTATAGATTTACACATATTTAGAATTTTCGACAAAAACGATAGATTTATAAATACATTGTTTAATTCTCTCCTGTGCTTGATATTAAACTCATAAGAGAAAAAACAGATTTTGTCAGGGCTTCATTAGCAAAAAGGGGACAAAAAACCCCTTTGGAGGAACTTATAAGTGCGGATGAGGAATGGAGAGCTCTCAGGATTGAAGCAGACAGGCTGAAGCATTTAAAAAATGTTGGTGCTGAGGAGATTAGGTCATTAAAAAGTCATAAAAAACAACAGAAAATCAAAAAAATGACCGAGATTGCTGAAAAAATCAGGGAAACCGATGAAAAACTCAGGAAATATGCTGAGAAAACTAGGGCTTTAGCCCTTATGCTCCCAAACATTCCAGATGATTCTATTCCTTCCGGGAAGGATGAGAAAGACAATGTAGAGATCAGGAAATATGGTGAGCAAAAAAAATTTGGTTTTACCCCAATAGAACACTGGGAAATAGGGGAAAAACTTGGGATTATTGATTTTGACAGAGGTGCAAAACTTGCAGGCGGAGGTTTTTACACACTGAGGGGTATGGGGGCAGCCCTGGAAAGGGCACTGATAAACTTTATGATTGATGTTCATCTGAAGCAGGGATATACAGAGATTTTTCCACCACTCCTTGTGAACTCAGATGTCCTTGTAGGCTCAGGTAATCTGCCAAAGTTTGAGGATGACCTTTACAAATGCGAGAAAGATAATATGTACATGATACCGACAGCAGAATCACCATTGGTAGCATTGCATTCCAACGAGTTCTTAACAAAGGATGAACTACCAAAAAGCTATGTTTCATACACGCCATGTTTCAGAAGAGAAGCAGGGAAGCATGCAGACATGAGAGGCATTATAAGGGTTCATCAGTTTAATAAGGTTGAACTTGTGAAAATTACTGAGCCTGAAACATCAAATGATGAACTGGAAAAGCTTGTTAATGATGCTGAGGAAATCCTGAAACTCCTAAAAATACCTTATAGGGTTATGCAACTATGCGCAGGCGACCTTGGTTTTGCAGCCTCAAAAACCTATGATATTGAGGCATATCTTCCAAGTCAGAATGGATATGTAGAGGTTTCATCGTGTTCAAACTGCAGGGATTTTCAGGCAAGAAGAAACAGGATAAAATACAGGGAGAAACCACATTTGGAGGCAAAATATGTGCACACCTTGAACGGTTCTGGTATAGCTGTTGGAAGAACAATGGTTGCCATTCTCGAAAACTACCAAAACAAGGATGGTTCTGTTAGCATTCCGGATGTACTAAAAAAATACATGAATGTAGATAGTATTACAGTGGAAAAAACTACATCGCAGTATTAATATGTTTTTTCCACTTCTAGTCAAGAACATTCCATGGTATAATTTATCATGTTCTTGACTATACAAAGGATATATGAACATGAAAAACTATTATGGGTGGGTGATTGATTGGTGAAACAGAGAACAGGCAAAGTGAAAGACAAATGGAAAGCAAAGGGATGGTACAGGGTAATAGCACCTGAAATGTTCAATAATGCTTTGATAGCAGAAACCATATCTGATGCACCTGAAAAAATCATGGGTAGAACCATTGAAGCAACAATGCAGGAACTAACAGGGGACATCTCAAAAACACATCTGAAACTGAGATTTCAGGTAAACGATGTGAAAGATAATGATGCCTACACAAGATTCATAGGGCATAGTTTAGCCAGTGATTATATCAGAAGGCTGACTAGAAAAAGGAGGTCACAGATTGATGAAGCCTACTCTGTTGTTACAAAAGATGGTTTTGGATTAACAGTGAAAGCACTTGCTCTTGCTGAAAAAAAGATTCAGTCGTCCCAAGGAACAGCTATAAGGAACATAATGAAAGAAACAATCAATGAAAGCGCAGGAAGCAAAACCTTAGGGGTTTTCATCAAGGAAATGATTTCAGGTGGGCTTTCTGCTAATATTTTCACCAAATGCAAACCTGTGTATCCCCTAAAGAGGGTGGAAATCAGGGCGTCTGAAATTTTGTCTGTCCCCAAAGAAATTGGTGGAACAGAGACAGGGTCAACAGAGAGCAGAAAAGAGGTATCTGAAAAGGGGGAACAAGGCACCCCTCAACCATCTGAAGAAAAAATAGAAGTGAGCAAACAATCTTCTGATACTGAAAAAAAAGGGAAAGCTGACGAAGACTTTATTATGTAGTTCGTCCATTTAGGTTATAGTCTGGTGGTAAAAATGCTGGAAGAAATTAGCAGATTTTCAAATATGCCTGTATACACAAATCAGGGTGTACACCTTGGCACTGTGGAAAATGTGGTGTTGGATGTAACAAACAGCAAAGTAGATGCTTTGTATCTGAGTGGGACAAACCCTGCTCTTGTTGAAGAGGGTGTCAATGTAAATGTTCCATATAGATGGATCCAAGCAGTAGGGGATATCATACTATTGAAGTACTTCCCTGGAAAAGTGGCGCTTAAAAAGGAAACAAAGGAAACAGAAGAAAAACCAGAAGAAAAGACGGAAGAGGAGTAAAACCAAAGTTTCCCTGCCTGTGCTGTTCAACCTATTTTTTGTTATTTTATTTTTTGGGTGCTACTATGCAGATTGTGTTTCTTGGAACAGGCGGTAGTTGGCCGTCAAAAGATAGAAATGTTTCCGCAGTTGCTGTAAGAATAGGCAGGGATATTCTTCTTTTCGACTGTGGGGAGGGGACACAAAGACAGTTAATGAGTTCGAATGTGAGTTTTATGAAAATCAACAAGATTTTGATTTCACATTTTCATGGAGACCATTTTCTAGGACTGCCTGGTCTTGTTCAAAGCATGAGTCTTAACAACAGAAAAAAAACTCTTGAAATCTATGGACCGCCTGGCACAGTAAAACTTGTAACTACACTTATCAACCTTGGGTATTTCACCCCGACATTCAAATTTGTTATAAAGGATTTGGAAGATAACGATGCAGTCAAATGCGACGGTTATATTATAAAGGCAAAAATGGCTGAGCATAATGTCCCAACATTGGCTTATGCTATTGAGGAAGACAAGCAGCCAGGCAGATTCAATGTGAAAAAAGCAAAAAAACTAGGGATACCTGAAGGTCCTCTTTTCAGGAAATTGCAGAAAGGCGAGAACATAATAGTAAATGGCAGGAGGATTACGCCCAGCATGGTTTTAGGTAAACCAAGGAAAGGGAAAAAAATTGTATACATAAGTGATACAAAACCATCTGAAACCATCGCTGATTTTGCTAGGGAAAGCAATGTTCTGATTCATGACTCCACTGCGGATTCAGGTTTAGAGAGAAAAGCAAACAAATACGGTCATTCATCTGCAAGACAGGCTGCTGTGATTGCAAAAAAAGCAGATGCAAAACTTTTGTTTTTAACACACATCAGCCCAAGATACGAGGATGCAACTATACTGGAAAAGGATGCAAAAAAGGTTTTTCCAAATTCGGTTGTTGCTGAGGACTTCTTGGAATATGATGTAAAATAGGTTAAAATGCCCTTACAGCAGGTCCTTCCTCACCAGTTATGTCAAGGTCAAGTGCTATAAGAGTCTCTGTTCTTTCAACGCCTTTTATTTTATGGATATGGTTTATTATTGTATCTGTAATTACAGGCAGGCTTTCACCCTCAATCTTTGCAAACATATCATACCTTCCACTTACTATGCTTGTCTCTGAAACCCCTTTCAACCTAGAAATTTCTTTCAAAACATCCTTTGCCGCCCCTCTCTTAATACTAATCAGCACGTACACCTTGTTCATGTTTATCATTTAATGAAATGGTATGCGCCTTTATAAAGATTTTGAGTAGCCCTTTAAGCGATTGCAATCTTATAGGGGAATATAAAGCCACATTATGTAGCAAACATACCCTATTAATAGAATAACGCCTTCTTTTCTTGAAAGCATATGTCCTGTATAGAACATTGGTATTATAATGATGCTTACAACACATACAAGAAACATGTTTATAAACATTTTTTGATCAATAATGAGTGGTGTAACAGTCGAGCAAACACCCAGAATCAGTAGTATATTGAAGATATTTGAGCCTATGATGTTTCCTATGGCTATGTCTGATTCATCCTTCCAGGCTGCTAAACCAGAAACCGCAAGCTCTGGCAGGGATGTTCCCACAGCAACAATGCTTAGGGCAATAATTGCTTCGCTGATGCCAAATGTTTTTGCGAAAAACACCGAGGAGTCAACAAGGAAGCGAGCTCCTATAATAATACATGCTAGACCAACAACAATTAAGATAATGTTTTTCCACATAGGGCTTGATTTTATGTCATAATTATTTTTAGTTTTTTTTGCAGTCCATAAAAGAAACATGATATATGCAGCAAAACATAACAACAAAATTATGCCGTCAATTCTATTTAGAACATATCCGAAAGAGAGCAATAACAGCAGAAAAGATGAAAGAATCATTATTGGCGCTTCCCTGATCACAACAGTTTTTATGACCTTTATCGGTTTTATTAAGGCACTAATCCCTAAAATAAGCAAAATATTTGCAACACAGGAACCAACAATATTCCCAACAGATAGGTCAGTATGGCCTTTTAATGATGCAAAAAAACTAACAGCAAACTCTGGCAGTGATGTCCCATAGGCAACAACTGTTAATGCAACAATCAATGATGACACACCGAGCCTGACCGCTGTTTTTGATGCGCCGTCAACGAGAAAATCTGCGCCCTTGTAAAGAAGGAGAACACTGAGTAGGAAGACAAGGAGCGAAACAGGCAGGGAGGTTATGTATATCATCAAAAGGATAATGGGGATATGACATAATTAATTTGCCGTCCTTACATCGTCTCAGGCTTCAACATTCCGCCATGCAGAATCAGGTTTGAGAGAAGGAAGCCAACAGGTGGAACAAATACTAAAAACCCAATATAATGATTTAGTGACATCATCATAACTGGCGCAAGCGCATACATGAATATTACATGCAGTCCTATGTTTTTCCTCATGTTTTTTCTGATAAAGGTTTTCATTGTTAGCATCTTTGTGACAAAATATAGGGTGATAAAGGAGAGAGTTACAAGGATAATGATTTGCCAGGTGGAGTAAACCATGCCTAAGAAGATAAATGGTGTGAAAACAATGGAAAGATGAACAAGGGCTATGGAATATGCAACTGCTCTGAAACTGTTTGGTATTATTATTTTATCCTTTTCAACCTTGACACCTAATGCTACAGCAGCTGTTTTTCCTCCCGCTCTGCAGTCATGGTCAATGTCTTTTAATCCTCCGTTTATCATGTTCATAAATAAAACCTGAATGAAACCTATGAATGCAACAATTATTGCAAACCTTGTCAAATCAGATGAAACTGTTGCTGCACCAAAAAGTATCAGGAAAAACACTGCGGATGCAACAAAGAAATCCATCCCTGGTATTTTTTTGCTCGTAAAATTATAGATTGTGGCAAGTATATCTGCAAAAATTAGTATAGAAACAAGCATTAGAAAATTGTAGGGGGTGCTGAAAAAATAAAGTGCAAAAACCCAGCTTAGAATCATTGAACCGAATGCAAAAAAAAGCGCATTTTTTCTTTTTATTGCTCCGCTTACAAGCGGTCTTTCATCTAATTCTTTTGAGGTTTTGTCAATTTCAACATCAAGATAATCGTTGAAAACAAAACCATAAATATGGGACAGGCATCCTATGATAAAAAGAACAAAAAATGAAACAATGCTGTTTTCATTCATGCTGAGTGCACCAAGAACAGGTGCCATTCCTGTTAATGCAAGGTTAAACGGGCGTGTGAGTTTAACATATTCTCTCAGCATCTATGCATAGAACGATATGAAAAATTATAAATGTTTGTATAGGGATAACAAAGTATGGATAACAGTTATGATGTGGTTGTCGTTGGTGCAGGACCTGCTGGGCTTGCGTCTGCAAAATCCTGTGCTGAAAACAACCTTAAAACACTCCTTATTGAGGAACACCCAGCAATAGGAACACCAGTACAGTGCGGCGAGATATTTCATGTTTCCATGCTTAAGAAACTTGGACTTGAAAATATTCCTTTTAATGAACCAAAAAACGCCAGGATTTATTCACCAAACAAAAAAATGATAGAGATAGTATTGCAGGATGGTGTATCCTCTCCTCTTGTAGTTGTGGAAAGAAAGATGCTTGAAAAGTCTCTTGCAGTAAAGGTTGCAAATCTTGGAGTGGACATATTCACAAAAACACCTGCAATAAATGTAATCAAGGAGAATGGTTTTGTGAAAGGTGTAAGGGTTTTGCATTTCGGTGAAGAAAAAAACATTTATTCAAAGATTGTAATTGATGCAACTGGTCCTAACGCATTTATTGCAAGAAAAGCAGGATTGAATGTTTACAGGAATATTGAAAATTTTGACAGCTGCGCGCAGTTCCAGATGGCTGGTATTGATATTGATGGTAAGACAGCTGAGATATATCTTGGTGGTGTTGCACCAGGGGGTTATGTGTGGATTTTCCCAAAAGGTAAAGGTTTTGCAAATGTTGGAATTGGTGTGAGCGGAAATATGGGGAATAAGGCTTTGGGTTATCTTGAAAAATTTGTTGAAAATGATTTCAGATTAAAAAATGGTAGCATCATAGAGACAAATGCGGGTATAGTCCCGTTGGGTGGAGAAACAGAAAAACTGGTTTCGGATGGTCTTATTGTTGCTGGTGATGCAGGAAGAATGGTTAACCCTGCAACAGGTGGCGGGATGGTTTATGCGATTAAGGCAGGAATGGCTGCTGGGAATGTTGCTTCTGATGCTTTAAAAGCAGGAGATTTTTCTGAAAAGTTTTTGTTAGAGTATGAGAAAATCTGGAAAAATGATATTGGAAAAAGATTCAAAGCATTCAATGCGTTGAAGAATGTTTTCCTGTTGCTATCTGACAAAGAAATCGATGATATTGTTGAAGCAGTAGGCAGGATACAAATAGACAAAGACATGGTTGAGCCATGGTACCCTTTGTTGAAAAAAGTTGTTTTAATCATTGTGAAAAAACCAAGACTTGCGTTAAAGTTTGGGAAAGTAATGCCGTATTTTGTGTGAGAATATGTTTGAAAAATTTAGAGCATTCGCAGATATTGGAAGGGCACAAGGTATAACTGTCACAGGCTCTGTTGTAATATGCGGCGCTTTGTCATCAACGGCAAATGTTTACTGGTACCATGTTATTTATTTCACATTGATAGCAATATTTTATCATACTGTCCTAAACACATACATAGCAAAAGGGGATATTTATCTTGATTCCAAGACCTATGCTCCTGAAAGAAACCCTATAATCAGCGGTAAGTTAACAGAAAAAGAGGCGATGGGATATGTTTATTTTGGAACAATTGCTTTTTTTATTTTAACAATCCTATTCTTTTTCACATCGGGATATGATTTAAAATTTGTTTTACTTACTTTTCTCTGCCTTTTTTTATCCTATATATGGCTCATATGGTATGGCTACAAAGGTAAAAAAATGATTTTCTCATACGATTTCTCATTCTCTGTTTCATGGGGATTCTGGGTTTTATTTGGTGTTTTTGCTGTTGGTGGCATGCCAACAATTTACACATTGTTTTTTGTACTTGTCACAATTTTCGCAACAACAGCATTTGCCCAGTGGGAAAATGGTTTGAAGGATGTTGATGCTGACAGGGCTGCCGGTGTCAAAAGTTTCGCAGTGCTGAGCAGGGTGAAATCTGGTGAAAAACTTGGTTTTCATCCATATTTGATTTACGGGATAGGATTAAAAACAGGTTTCCTAATTTCCTGTTTCCTTACATATTTTTCCTGTAGAAACATATACTATCTTGGATTCCTTTTACTTTATGGTGTTCCATCACAGACATTTATTTTATGGAGATTTGCAACAAAAAAGAAACCTGTTGATCACAGGAAAACCATTCTTTTTGATGTTACATTGAGTGGAATACTTGTTTATTCTGTGATATTTGGGAAGGTTGGATTAATGCCTGTAGTATTCCTGATAATTTATCTTATTATTGGGTATCTAATTGGCTCTGCATTGCAGTCAAGATGTGAGTTTAAGTTTGGAAGGTTTTCAGGTGAGAATCATGCTCGATAAAGAGTATGATGTTATAATTGTTGGTGCAGGACCTGCTGGGCTTGCGTCTGCAAAATCCTGTGCTGAAAACAACCTTAAAACACTCCTTGTTGAGGAACACCCAGCAATAGGAACACCAGTACAGTGCGGCGAAGCACTTGCAAGATTTGTTTTTGAAAAACTTGGAATGGAGCCTGAGGGGAATGAAATAAAAAAGATAGAGGTTTTTTCTCCGAACAGGAAAAAAGCAGAAATAATTTTTCCAGAGCCGAGCTTGTTTCTTGTGATAGAGAGAAAAAGGTTTGAAAAACAGCTGGCTATGAAAATCGCAAATATTGGAGCAAATATTCTTACAAAAACATCTGCTGTTGACGTGATAAAAGAGAATGGTTTTATTAAGGGTGCAATACTTGAAAGGTTCGGTGAAAAAATCAGGATAAAATCAAAAATTGTGATTGATGCATCAGGACCAAATGCAGTTATTGCGAGAAAATCCGGGTTAAAAATTTATACTGAATCAGGAAGATTTGATTCATGCGCGCAGTTCCAGATGTCAAACATAAAAATAGAGAAAAGCACGGCTGAAATGTATTTTGGGAGTTTTGCACCCGGGGGATATGTATGGATTTTTCCAAAAGGTGATGGGGCCGCAAATGTTGGCATAGGAATAAATGGAGGTGAAGGGAACAAAGCATTGGGCCATCTTAGGAATTTCATTGAAAAAGATGAAAGGCTAAAAAATGGGAGTATAATAGAAATGAACGCGGGTATAGTGCCTGTTGGTGGAGTAATAAAAAAAATGGTTTCAAATGGGCTCATTGTTGCTGGTGATGCCGCAAGAATGGTTAACCCCTTGACCGGGGGTGGAATGAGGTTTGCTTTCAGGGCAGGGGAAATTGCCGGAAAAATTGCTTCTGATGCTTTAAAAGCAGGAGATTTTTCTGAGAAAAAACTTTCAGAATACGAGAAACTGTGGGATAAAGAGTTCGGGCTGGTTTTCAAAATTTCCAGCGTTGCAAAAGATGTTCTTTTTGAATCGGCTGAAAAAGAGGTTGATTCATTGTTTGAAGATATTGGTGTAATTACTGTCCCAGAACCTGGTGATAAAGACATAATGCTTAAAGGCCTCAGAATGGTTTTGCCTGTAATTCTTAAAAGACCAAGGATAATGTTTAAGTTCGGGAAAATCCTTAAATCAAATATGTAACACAGAAACCAATCTGCATTGCCATCAGCATAAAATACATGTGCTTCCACACGGGTGTGTTCTCAAACTTTTTATCAGGTGTTTCAGCGTATTTGAACAAAAGAAAAGCAATGTATGCACCCCATGCCGCCAAAGCAGTCAGAATCATTGTTTCCTTTTTCAAAAAATCTAATATAACCCCAACTGGTATCAAGATGAATGGGGATATAAAAAACGGTGCTGATATCGCCACGGATTTATTTCTTCCGTAAACAACAGGCAATGTTCTCATGTTATATTCCTTATCGCCTTTGACATCAGTGAAATCCTTTGTTGTTGTCGCACCAACAAGGTATATGCACATTATTGTTCCAACAATCCATGGCACAAGGCTTAATATGTCTCCGAATATACACCATGCAGCAACAAAACCAAGCAATCCCCTGCCAATAGCAATGGTAATATTTGAGAGCCACAACCTTTTTTTCAGCCTTATTGGCTCAACAGAATAAATTATAGTTAAACACATAATGATAAGGATAAGGATAGCGAAATCATAGTTTATCATGCATGCTCTGAACAATGCAAAAAAATAAAGAAAATATGCAATTGTTCTCGCCTCATCCTTTGTTACAATACCTGATGGTATCGGCCTGTAAGGCTTGTTTATTTTGTCAATCTCTGCATCAGTTACCTGGTTCAACGAGTTGCTCGCAGCGTTGACGAGAACAAGTGTTCCAACACCGTAAATAAATGTGAAAATCTCAAATCTGCTGAAATGGTTAAAACCGCATGCCATTAAAGCACCACAAACTCCTCCGACTGCTGGTGCAAGGAGTGTAAAAGGTCTGAGTAAATCAATAAAACCCCTGAACCTCAGCGGCAGATACCTGACATTTTTCCATGAGTCCTTTTCAAAGATTTTTACCATTTATCCGCTCACCCTCACATTTTCAATTCTCACAGTTGGTGCAATCACACTTACAGGGCTTAATTCCCCGGGAAGTTTTCTGAAATCATTACCTATCCCTGAAACATTTTTCAGGCAATCCCCCATGTTTCCTGAAATCATTACCTGCTTTACTGGATAGACAATCTCACCTTTTTCTATTTTGAATAATATAGAGGAGTTTATTGAAAACCTGCCTGACGCAGGGTTGGATGTATGCGCACCCATGGCATCATAAACAAGTATTCCTTCCTTTACCCCGGATATTAGTTTCTCAATTTTTTCTGTTTTTCCGTTGATAATGAAGTTTCTTGATTTTATGGAAGGCGTTGTTTTGAATGTTCTTGAACTTGCCCATTTTTCAGACCTGACAGCATTTCCTGTGCTTTCTTTATCATATTCAGCAGCTGTTGAAACATCATAAAGATAATTTTTTAAAACACCCTTTTTTATCAGCTCTGTTTTTTTTGATGGAAACCCTTCATCATCAGTAGTTGCAGAGTTTAAGCCGTTTGGCATAGAGCCATCTTCAACAACTGTCAAGATTTCAGATGAAACAACCTCACCTATTCTGTTTGAGTAAATTGATTCACCTTTATGCACCTTGTCAGCATACAGTGCAGGTATTGTTGTAAACTCCAGTAAAGAGGCAAGTGCATAAGGTGTAAAAAGCACAGTCATATTTTTTGATCCACATTTTCTGGGGTTTAGGGTTTTCATAGCCAGCCCAGCAGCGTTTTTCCCAATAAGATTAAAACCGATATCCAGCATCCTTGAAGATAAAACCTCAAAACCTGTTGTTGCATCTCCCCCTCCTTTTTTCAACACCGCTGTTACACTTCCTCCTATCTCTGTTCCTTTATCCTCTATTTCTATTCCTTTTGAATTCACTATCGTTAAATGTTCCTCACCGTAGCCAATGCCTCCTGAGGATATAATAATGTTTTTGTTGACATCTAAAGCGCTTTCAATAACATCTTTTGCGAATCTTTCACCTTCCTCAGGGGTCAGTCCAACTATTTTCTTGTCATACAGGTTTTCTATTTTGCTTGTTTTCCTTGGTTCTGGGAATGTGAATTTTGTTTCCTTCCCAAGTTTTGATGACAACATAGCCTTTTTTATTGCATCCTCTGCCTGCGCCTCTTTTGTGCAGAATGCAAAACCAATCTTTTTGTTTTTCAATATCCTGATACCTATGCCGTGAGTCATGTTAGAAGATGCAAAGGTTACAGAATTTCTCTCTATAGAAAAACTTGTTCCACTGTTTTTCACCAAAAAAACCTCAGCCTCATCCGCACCAAGTTTTAATGATAGTTTTAAAATTTTTTTCCCTGCATCTATCATTATCATCCTCCTATCAGCACATTTT
>Ga0172365_10001103_pt1 | contig 19198 bp, 21 predicted proteins | sample LakKivSesite48cm_FD_114535 | JGI IMG/M metagenome (GOLD analysis project Ga0172365, IMG submission 114535) | Sediment microbial communities from Lake Kivu, Rwanda - Sediment site 48cm | ecosystem: Environmental > Aquatic > Freshwater > Lake > Sediment | place: Rwanda: Western Province, Lake... | reverse complement strand
ATCTTTCCCGCACTGCTTCAACATATTCACGTATACTGCTCTGTGTCATGTTGCCTCCTTTTGGTAACACTATTTTTGAGGCAACGATACCATTTTCGGTAACATTAATTATGATGCAATTCGAAGGCTTGACAAAGAACAGCACCACTGTTATAATGTTCACACCTTTTCAGGTGGGAAAGGGGTAGTATGCGTGCTTATACAATCAGAAGGTTACTGTTAGTAATACCCACTGTGTTCCTAGCCACTCTTATAATCTTTATCATGATGCGTCTCATCCCAGCCTCTATAGTAGACCTGATGGTAGCAGCGGGGGCAGGGTTTGGGCAGCCGGTAGAGGCGAAGATGTCGAAGCCTGAGCTTGAGAAAGAACTGGGGTTGGATGTGCCAATCTATACCCAGTATGGGCGCTGGATAGGAGTTGTTCCCGGCGCGGACGGCAGTTTCAATGGTATTCTTCAAGGTAACCTCGGGGTTTCCCTGTGGGATCAGCAGCCTGTGACGGATATGCTAAAAGAGAGATGGCCAGTAACCCTTGAGCTTTGTGGCCTAGCTTTAATAATAGCCGTACTAGTAGGGTTACCTATAGGTATATATTCAGCGTTGCAGCAGGATACTATGGGTGACTATATAGCCCGTAGTTTTTCTATAGCGGCTATGGCCGTCCCCGGCTTCTGGCTGGCGACGCTGGTAATAGTCTTCCCCTCAATATGGTGGGGTTACATGCCGCCTATAGTATACACCCCGTTTACTGAGGATCCAATAGCTAACCTGAAACAGTTCATACTGCCAGCTCTTGTTCTAGCTGGGGCTCTGTCGGGGATATTTATGAGGACGACCCGAACCATGATGCTTGAGGTGCTGAGGCAGGATTATATCAGGACAGCCTGGGCAAAGGGGCTCAGGGAGAGGGTAGTCATCATAAGACATGCCCTGAAGAACGCGCTAATCCCGGTAGTCACCATGATAGGACTTAATGTGCCTCTCCTGATTGGGGGCGAGGTTATTATAGAGCAGATATTTTGCCTGCCCGGGATGGGTCGCCTGATACTGGACGCCACCTTAAGCAGAGACTACCCGCTAGTTAGCGGGATAATGCTCCTTTTTGCATTCGGGGTAGTGTTAATCAATCTAATCGTTGACCTAAGCTATGGCTTTTTGGACCCCAGGGTTCATTATAAATAATAAAGAGGGAAAACAAAAAATGGAGAATGGTGTGGCTCATAGCTCATCAGGGAGGGTAGCTGAGAGGAAGAGACACTCCTTTCTGGTCGAGGCAGCAATAAGGCTGGTAAAGGAGAAGCCACTGGGCACTGTAGGTCTGGTTATAACCCTGCTCCTGCTTTTCACCGGCATTTTTGCTGACTTCCTGGCCCCTTACGGACTTAACGAAAGTCACGTAGCCGATAGGCTGAGCCCACCATCAACCACGTACTGGCTGGGCACAGATAACCTGGGGCGAGATGTGCTCAGTCGTGTCATTTTCGGAGCGCGCATCTCGGTGATTGTAGGTTTGGCTGCTACTACCATTTCTACGCTTCTCGCAACAGTTGAAGGTATAGTGAGCGGGTACATTGGTGGCAAATTTGACCTGATAGTGCAGAGGTTTATTGATGCCTGGATGTCCTTTCCTCTGCTAATTTTTTTTATGGTCTTAATCTCTTATATTGGGCCAGGGCTGTGGCAGATAATCATTGTTTTGGGGATAGGGGTTTCTATTAGCCATTCCAGGCTAATAAGAAGCGCTGTTGTCAGCGTCAAAGAGAATGTGTATGTAGCGGCGGCGGTAGCTATTGGCTGTCCCACCAGCAGAATACTTAGCCGGCATATCCTGCCCAATATTATGGCTACTATAATTGTCCTATTTTCCGTAACGGTGCCGTGGATGGTTCTGATGGAGGCTAGCCTGAGCTTCCTCGGCTTCGGCATTCCCCCTCCGGCTCCGAGCTGGGGGGGTATGCTTAGTGGCCAAGGGCGCTCTTATATGTTTCAGGCACCAGGGATGGCTATATGGCCTGGCCTTGCCCTGGCTATCGTGGTATATGGGGTAAATATGTTTGGCGATGCCCTGAGAGATATACTCGACCCGAGGTTGAGGGGTGGTATGGGGCGTTACGGGGTGAGGGTGAAGAAAGAAAGCCTCAATAAAAAGTGAGCCTAGAGCTCCAAGGGACTTGACAAAACAGTAAAAACCTATAATAATAAAAGTAAAACTACTAATGAAGGAGGGCAAAATGTGAGATTAAATGAAACCAGAGGTAGTATTACTTATTAAAAACGAAAGGAGATGAGATGAAATGAGGAAAAGAATCCTGTGGTTGGGGTTGAGCTTCCTGTTGGTGGCGACTTTAGTGTTAGCCTCTTGTGCAAAGGAAGAGATAGTAACGCCGACTGCACCAGCAGCGCCAGCGGAGGAGAAGCCAGCGGCACCAGCGGAGGAGAAGCCAGCAGCACCAGCACCCGGTGAGCCACAATATGGTGGGACATATACCGCGCTTTTAATGTGGATCATGACCGAGCCCTGGCTGATAGGTAACTGGGACATGGCAGGTAGAAATGCGGTACGATGTTACCACGCTGCCTATATGGAGAATATGATTAGCGGAGACATTGAGAAGTATGGGCCGAGAGGTACCAATGAGTATAATTTTAAGCAAACCGGCGTTACCCCCCACAAGTACTGTGGAAATGGTCTGGCAGAAAGCTGGGAGGTTTACGCCGACCATATAACCTTCCACATACGCCCGGGGGTGATGTGGACGGGCAATGAAAACATAGGTATGGAACCCAGGGAATTTACCGCCGAAGATGCAGTGTTTGCTATGAATTATGTTACCTCAGCCCCTGGAGAAAAGTGGCTCCCCGACATTTACCTTCCGGCAGAAGCCGTAGACAAATACACAGTGAATCTTCCGTACAAGTACTACCATTATTCCGTGTTTGACTTTAACGCCGTATTTTTAGGAATGTTTCCGCCTGAAGTAGTAGAAGCTGGTGCTGCTGATTGGAGGAACCAGGTTGGCACCGGACCGTTTATCCTAACGAATTACGTCGAGGGCACGGCAATAGAATACAAAAGGAATCCCAATTACTGGGACACGACGAACGTCGGCGGCAAGGAATATGAAATACCGTTCATAGATAAACTGGTATACCCCATCATCCTCGATGAATCTACCCAGATAGCCGCCATACGGACGGCGAAGCTTGACTACATACAGAAGGTTGTTGCAAAGTACAAGGAGACCCTAGAGGCAACGTGTCCCGATTTGATAATGGACCCAATAACTTTCGATAATCCGCTGAAGGTTTTCTTTAGGTGTGATATACCGCCTTTCAACGGCGTCAACGTTCGCCGAGCTATGCACATAGCCACAGACCGGGAAGCCATACGTGATGCCGTATTCCCTGGAGGCGATTTAAATGACTTCCTAGGGGCTAATATATATAGCTTGCCATTGTTAGAACGTCCTGCCTCACTCCAAGAGCTGTTTGTGTATGACCCGGTGAAGGCAAGGCAGATGCTGGCTGATGCTGGTTACCCCAATGGCTTTTCTACAGACCTGTACATAAGGGCCGGAGAGCCCAATCATGAAGATGTAGGTGCTCTAATTCAGGAGCAGTGGGCTAAGGTTGGTGTTACCGTTACTCTGAAGGCACAGGAAGCTGGTGTCCTTTTTAATACTTATCTTGAAAGGAAGTATGAGCACTGCATAATCTATGACCAAGGGTGTGGCCCTTCCATAATTGGTGGTGCAATTAGAGCTACAGAAATAATCTTGAGTGACCCTGGCCATACTCTTGTTAACGATGAGCTTAAAGCGATGCTTGATGAACAATATACCTTTATAGCGAGTGATGCGGAGCGAGAGAGACTGACAAAGAAAATGCTGATTGCCGGTTGTGAGCTGGCTCCCGTGATAAGCATGCCCTTCCCCGTTGGATATCACTGTTGGTGGCCGTGGGTAAAGAATTACTTTGGTGAGTATGATACCCACCATCTGAACCCGGCACCGATGATAGCTCGCCTGTGGCTTGACCAAGCTCTGAAGAAAGAGATGGGATATTAGGTAGCAGTCGTCAGTGTAGGAAAAGCTTCGGCAATTGCCGATATGGGATTATTATCCAAAGCCAAAAGAGGGGGCAGATATCTGCCCCCTCTTTTGGCTTTGGATAATAAGCTTTTAGCCCCTCATATTATTTACTTTATGTCTTCTAGTTTGGTCTTTTAGGGATTCGGCGGGGCTGTGCAGACCATGATCTCCAGCGTCTCATCACCTGTGTTCTTTACCCCATGCTCGCACCAAGGCGGCAGGTGGATGAACATACCTGCCCGCACCTTCACCTTCTTGCCGGCTAGAGTCATCGTGCCCTGCCCGCGCAAGATGACGTAGCACTCCTCCGTATAGTGGCTGCCCGGCTTAAGTTCCACGTGGGGCGGCATGTAAAACATGACTAGACCCATATTTTTGGACGGTGCCTTCGGATTGACGGGGTGGACCACGCGCACGCCAATGCCATCGCATTCGGCATACTTCACCGGAACGCCCTCCTGCACCGTGACGACATTTGGCTGGACCGGCTCTTTGGGCTTGGGAATTGGCGGCACTCCTTCATAACCTTTGAACATCCTGATTTTAGCCATAAGACCTCCTGTTTGAGAATATTCCGTATTTTACATCTTGTCCGGGATTCCCCACTTGAACTCGCAATGGGATATCCTGACCCTCATCACTCTTGTCACCAATAATATACCCAAGGCACTTTGCTGTCAATATCCGTCTTGGCGCCTATAATAGTCCTCAACAGCTAATGGCTGAACAATCTGTTGTTTTTCTGATGGTCAAGGTCATTATTGACAGAGTAACCTCCCTGAGAGTATACTCCGCACAAATAAAACAAGGGGGTGAAAAATGGCAGGAGGTTATGCGGGAAAGCTTCTATTTGTGGATCTTTCTAAAGGCGAGCTGAAGGATGAGACACTTGATGAAAAGTTTTGCCGTGATTTCATCGGAGGCTATGGTTTCGGCGCCAGAATCATCTATAGTCGGCAAAAGGGAGGTATTGACCCGTTGGGTCCAGAGAATATCTTCGGTATTCTCACTGGTCCGCTTACCGGTAGCCCTGCCCTCTCGGGTACGAGGTACATGGTGGTAGGAAAATCGCCACTAACCGGAGCCTGGGGTGATGCTAATTCGGGTGGTTATTTCGGTCCTCACCTGAAGTTTGCCGGCTACGATGGCTTGTTCTTTACCGGGATATCAGCAAAGCCGGTTTACCTCTTTATCAATAATGGCAAAGCCGAGTTGAGGGATGCTGTCCATTTGTGGGGGAAGGATACCTTTGATACCGAAGACATCCTCAAATCTGAGCTAGGCAAGGATATAGAGGTATGCTGTATTGGCCCATCAGGAGAAAATCTCTCCCTCATCGCCTGCGTTATGAACAATAAAGGTAGAGCCGCTGGCCGTTCAGGTCTAGGCGCTGTCATGGGTTCAAAGAAGCTTAAGGCAGTAGCGGTGATAGGCAACATGGAGATTCCTCTCGCCGATGAGGAAAAAGCTAAAGAACTAAGAAGAAAATATATGGGTAAGCTTAGGCAGCCTTTTGTTAGTCTGTTTACAAACACGGGCACTCCCGGCATTACCGCTCAATCCGCCTTTAGTGGTGATTCCCCGGTTAAAAACTGGGGAGGGTATGGCACCAAAGACTTCCCTAACGCCATTCTTATCAGCGATGTAAGTGTAATAAACCGTCAGTCGAAAAAGTATGCGTGTTGGCGTTGCCCCTTTGGCTGCGGAGGGCACATGAAGGCAGGAACAGAATATCAATACGAGGCGGGAGCACATAAGCCAGAGTATGAAACGCTCTGTATGTTTGGGACTAACTGTCTTAATGATAACCTGGAATCAATAATTAAGGCAAATGATATTTGTAATCGCTACGGGCTTGACACCATCTCTACCGGAGCTACGATTGCCTTTGCCATTGAGTGCTATGAGAATGGGATTGTCACCAAGAAAGACACCGATGGTATTGAAATGACCTGGGGCAACCATAAATCTATCGTGGCTATGACCGAAAAGTTAGCCAAGAGGGAGGGTTTTGGTGCTGTGCTAGCTGATGGTGCTAAGGTAGCGGCGGAAAAAATTGGTAAAGGGTCAGGGAAATACGCCATCCATATTCAGGGGCAAGAGGTCCCAGCCCATGACCCCAAATTTGGGTATTCATTGGCTACTACTTATAGGCTAGACCCCTCTCCAGCCCGCCACACCCAGGGTCATGAGGGACAGGCTCCCCCAGGGCTAGTACCTGATTTTGAGAGCAAATCCTTTAGTGGCCGGGGAAATGCACATAGGCTAGGTAATATTTTCCAGCTTGGTGACAAACTCCTTAGGCAAAGCTTGAACCGCCCTTGTCACAAGCCACCCAAACCTTTCTCTATCCATCGCCTGACCCTCTAATTCAGCCAGCAACCTTTCCATATTCTAGCATCGTATTCAAGTATTTACTACACAGGTTGCTTACGTGCCCTGATCATAAGCTTATCCCCAGCCTCACATTGACAAAGTTACCTATCAGAAACTAGGATTGTATTCAGAGTATATCTGCCGAAACTGATCATAGAGAAGCAAGATTATGGCTCTTCTAGACTTGATAAAACACAGAAAAAGCATTAGGGATTTCTTGGATAGCCGTGTTGAGCGAGAGAAGATAATGATGTGTCTTGAGGCAGCAAGGCTGGCTCCCTCGGAAAGTAATTCACAGCCGTGGAGATTCATAGTGGTGGATGATAAACAGTTAAAGGATAAGCTGTGCGATGCCGCTTTCAGCGGTATATACTGGATAAACTCCTTTTGCAAAACAGCTCCGGTCATAGTCGTTGTCATATCCGAAAAATCCAAGTTTTTAGCCAGAATCGGAGGAATGTTCCGAGGCACGAAATATTACCTCATAGATATAGGAATAACTTGTGAGCATTTCGTACTGGAGGCTGAAGACTTAGGCCTTGGAACTTGCTGGATAGGTTGGTTCAATGAACGAGCGGTGAAATCAATTTTAAATATTCCACAGAATAAAAAGATAGACATCCTGATAGCTCTGGGCTATTACGATAGGGAAAAGCTAGGGCCAGAACATGGCAGAGAGACGATAGAAAAAATCGCATCCTTTAATTCCTATTGAGTGGTATTACGTTATCAAGGTTACATTTGGTCAAAAGTCCCAATTTACAGTGGTGGAATAGGTGACCGACAAATCAAAGTTAGTAGTAATCTCTACGGTTTATGGTGAGCTCGCTGCCAATGTTATAAAGTCGCACTTGGAGAGCGAAGGAATTCCCGTTCTGCTGGAATATGAGAGTGCGGGAAAAGTCTACGGCTTAATTGTGGACGGTCTAGCACAAGTAAAGATACTGGTAACACAGGAACTTGCCAAGGCGGCGAGGCAGATAATCAAGCCCAGAGAGCTTGGCCAAGCTGAAGAGTAGATGTCTATTTCCTTATTCTGCTGTATAGCCTGACTAATCTCGGCTCCCTCTCCAAAATTGTAACTACATTCCGTACGGACATAAGTCGCTTTTAGTAAAAGCAAAGGCTTAACGTTTCCCGATTGACATTAAACGATTTGGCTTGTATTTTATTTCCTAGGTTCAGTGAGTCAGCGGCCTGGGTTACAATAGGCCTGACGGGTTCCGGTGAGGCGCCATAATCTGGCTGGGGAGTTTATTAGACTGCCCCGACAATCAGACTGCCTGCCGGCTCTCAGGTGGCCCGATTAGGGAAATTGGGGAAGATTGCCCCGTATCAAGGAAGCAAGCATGGGCAGAGAGCCCGGCCAATACTCACTGAGCCCGAATATCGTGATAGGAGACGATAATGATTAGGAGTGTTGGTATCGACCTCAGCCGTACCGGGAGCCATCAGGTTTACTGCCTTGATGAGCAGGCCAGACCTTGTGACAGTTTCAGCACTGACAGCAGTCTTGAAGGTCTGGAGAAACTGGAGGAACGCATCTTCTCTGACGGGTCATGTCCCACCATTGTTTTCGAGCCGACCGGTCTTGCCTGGATTCCCCTGGCGGCCTATCTCCGTGCTCGTCACCCGGAATGCCGGCTGGTGAAAGCCAGGCTGCAGAAGGTAGCTGCCTTAAGGAGGTATCTTCGCAGCCGTACCAAGAGTGACCGTGTGGATGGCGTAACACTAGCCAAGATGCCTTTCATCGATTCGGAGCAACTGGATGAGGCCTATTTGCCACCGGTGAAGTATCACGCTCTTCAAAGATTGACCCGTCAGCGAGAGCGATTGATGAAGAGCATCACCATTCGTAAGAACCGCATCGGCTCGATAGTTAACGGTTATCTCCCCGGGCTCAGAAAAGCCTTCGCCCATGAGTGGTCGGAGCGAGCCAGAGTATTCTATCGGCAATGCCTGAACCCTTACCAGGTTTCCCACAACGGTAAACGAGCTCTTGAGGAACTATTCATTGGGATAAAAGCCAGAGGTGCTTTGGTAGAGTCTGGTCGTGTTTATAGGGAATGCTTGAGGCTAGTCGAACTCTACAAGAGGTCGGAGCCGGCTGGTATGATAAACGAAGAGTTCTTCGATGACCTCCAGGATGAGATAGCCTGTGAGTTGAGATTGATGGAAGGGGAAGAGGAAGAGGTAAAGAGGGTATCTGAACGCATCGAGGAACTCTTTCGGGAGCTTCATCCAGATGGGCACCTGCGTACTATCCCTGGTATTGGAGTGAGAACAGCCCAAGTCTTTCTGGCGGTCATTGGTGACCCAAAGCGCTTTCGTAATCAGTCTGTCTTTGCCAATTATACAGGTGTTGTTCCTGGAGCAAGCCAATCGGCTGATACCGAGGCTAAGGGCCTCAGGATGACCAAGGCAGGGCCAGCAATGATGAAACGAGCGCTATTTCAGGCTGGTGATATCGGCCGTAGGTACGACCCACAACTGGCTTATCTTTACTACCGGGAGATGGTTAACCATGGTAAGACGCACTTACAAGCAATGGGTGCGGTAATGAGTCACTTGGGAGCTAGAATACTGACAGTGCTACGGGAGAACAGACCATACGAGATACGTGATATTCAGGGTCAGGCGCTAAGCAGAAAGGCAGCAATGGAAGTTGTCCGCTCAGGGTACACGGTTCCAGAATCGGTGAGAAAGGTGCGACGACGCCGGAAATTAAATGAGGGGAGGTTTACTGGTCTCAGAACACGCGAAGCAGCCGAAGCTCCTCAGTCTGGGCCATTCATTCCTCCCCAGAAAATAGTTTACCCTGTTGAGGAATTACAATCAATAGCTAAGGCTTGACATCAATTAGGAAATCTTTTTGTTCACCATTGAGTGGTGCTATTGCCTAATCCTAGACAGTTGCTGTATTATAGGTGTTAGCTAATAGCTGAATTGGGATTATATTCCTGAGGAGAGGGCTAGATGTGGCTTCAGACTAGGATGTTCTTGTTAGTCGCTGTCCTTTTTGGCATTCTATATGGCGTGATTACCAGCATCGGTGTTTGGATTGGGGCCGGCAGTGCTTGGATATATGTCATACTGGCCTTTGTCTTTCTCGGCATCCAGTTGTTCGTCGTCAGCATACGTGAGACACTTTTGAGATAGGAGTTATTGGACACTTTGAGGCTTGCTCCGATACCAGTAAAGCAGTAGATTATCATTCAAAGGAAGGAGTAAGCTATGGTGCAACAGATTATAGACCAGTCCTGGCAGGCTGAAGCCAAGAGTGAAGAGACCAGGCAGTTCATCAAGGATATCAAGCGTCTTACCCGCCGCAAGTTCACTGCTGAAGAGAAGATTCGTATTGTCCTGGAAGGATTTCGTAGAGATACACCCATCAGAGACCTATGCCGTCGGGAAGGCATCCAGCCCAGCACTTACTATGCTTGGCTGAAAGATTTCATGGAGGCTGGTAAGGAAAGACTCACCCGGGATACTGTCCGTGATGCCACCAGGTCTGAAGTGCAAGACATCAAGCGTGAGAATGCCCGCTTGAAGCAACTAGTGGCCGAGCTATCTCTCCAAGTGCATGTGCTCAAAAAAACGGCCATACCGGGTCTGGAATAAAGGGGAGGTATATCCGGGTGAGCGCTAAGGAAAAGGCTGAGATTATTGCTCTGGTGACCGGCTCTGAGTTGCCCTGCCGCAGGGCATTGGCCCAGTTGGGGCTGGCCAGAAGCACCTATTATCGCTCGTTACAGAGACAAACCGAAGGCAGGCTTGAGGATAGGAAGGGCGGTTCATCTATCCCCTGGAATAAGATAAGCCCTGAGGAAGAAGCTAGGATACTGGCCGAGGCGCGGGCTTCACCAGAACTCTCCTGCCGGCAATTGGCTTGCACCCTGACCGATAGTGGGAGCATGTGCGTCTCCGAGAGCACGGTCTATCGTGTTTTGAAGCGGGCAGGGTTAATCAGGCCGGCGGAAATAATTGGTTTCAAGGCGGCAAAGGAGTACCGCTGCAAGACAAACAGGCCCAATGAGCTCTGGGCAAGCGACTGTTGCCATCTGAGGGTAGGTGATTGGGGCTGGTATTACCTGGTAACGGTAATGGACGACTTTAGCCGGTTTATCTTAGGCTGGGACCTCAAGACCGACATGACTGGTAGTTCCCTGGAAGACGTAGTGCAGGGAGCGGTAGATTTTACCGGCATGACGGATGTGCCGGTGGAAAACCGGACAGTGCTGCTTTCGGATAATGGGACAGGTTACCTCTCCCAGCAATTCAATCAGTACCTGCATCTGGTGGGGATAAGGCACATTACCGCTTCGCCCTTCCATCCTCAGACTAATGGCAAGATTGAGAGGTACCATCGCACCGTAAAGGGGGAGATTAACCAGATGCCTTACGATATGCCGAGCGAGCTGAGGAAGGCAATAAAGGCTTTTGTCGAATACTACAACTATCGGCGTTATCATGAAGGGCTGGGAAACGTTACACCCCACGATGTCTACCCAGGAAAATATCTTGAAATCATCCGGAAAGAGGCTGTTTAGAAAGTGAGGGTTGAGATTATCCTGTCTGGTTCTGGAAAGGTTTTCAAAACCCGGAAATTATTGTTAATCGATAGCCATATTCGTTAACTCCTCAATGAGAGGATTTTAGCACCTTAACAACAGAATAAATCAGCTCGCCTGAGTACAGTTATCACCACTGAGGCTACGTTTCTTCCTCCCAAACGGTGTATATGTCGCGTCTTTTAGGGTTCTTTAAGTTCCTACCGGGCATGGCACAGGTTCAGATTTAGGCTTGGTAGACCTCTCTGTTATCACAACCCCAATTCTTTTCATGACTTGAGCGCACAGGGCAAGATAGACATGGATTTTCACATTGCTCAGTCCTCTCACCCTGGGGTTTGCCAGGCGGTGGCTGCCCTTTTCCTCAGAGTAAGCTCTCTCCACGCTGGTGCGGGCGTTATACTTCTCCTGCCATTGGTCGGTACCCCTGGGGATAGGGCCTATCAAACGATAGTTTCTTTCGGGATGAAGATAAAAGCTTCGCCCGTAGGAAGACAGAGAGCAGGTGGAGCGAAAGAGGCACTGGCACTTACCCAGAGCTGCCGGACAGCGGAATTTCAGCCGGCCCCGCTTCTTATCTTTGCCCCAGTAGACTACCTTGAAACCGGCAACACAGGTATAGGTGCCATCGTCACCAAGGTAGAGGGAGCCTGCGGTGATAGCGTCAACCCTGCCCCTGTGATTTAGGGCAATGATAGGTGCAGCGCCTATCTCCTCAATGGCGAAGCGGTAGTTTTCATAGTTGTCATAGGCAGCGTCCATAGCTGATGAATCTATCGGGATTTCGGGATGCTTATTCTTAGCCCCCTTCAGCAAAGGCTTAGCCTGAGGAGAATCGACTTCATTGGCTGGGGTGACCTTAACATCCAGGGGTAACCGGGATTTGGCATCGACAATCAGGTGGACCTTGTAGCCGAAAAAGACATATTCCTTACTCTTGTATCCCCACTGGGCATCACGGTCAGAGTAATCTCGGGGACAGTGGCACTTTCCTTTACAGGAGCAGGTTTTCTTGCCGAAGTGGTTGGCATAAGCCCAGAGGTGGGTGGAATCAATGGCGGTATCACCACCAAGGATTACTTTCAGCGCTATGGCCTGGGCAACAAGCTGGTGGAGACTTTCATAGAAAATATCCTCGCCCAGACGATGGCGGAAGTTGGTGAAACTGCCGTTTGAGGGGGTCTTAAGGAAATTGAAACCACAGAGGAGGCATAACCGGGCGTTGTAGCGAAGAGCCGAGGCAAGTTTTCTATCTGAGCTAACTTCACCCAGATAGATGAGAAGCTGAGCCTTAAACAGGGAAACGGGGTCATAGCCTTCGGCTCCCTGGGTCGAATACCTGCCCCTGGCCAGAGAGTGGATAAAAGACCAGTCGATATTGTCGAAGATGATTTTGGTAGGGTCGTTGGGGTTGAGCTTGAGCGAGGCTTCGTAAGTGGTGAAGGTGAGCTGATTAGCTGTTTTCATAGGCGACCTCCGTAGCTGTTTGGTCAATTTTACCACGTAGCTGGAGGTGAAGAAAGAAAAAGGAGGCTGGAAAGCCCAAATTTTGAAGCTAAAAGCGGGGCTTTTCAAAATTAAACGGCCTCGGAAGAGAAAGGAGGTGAGAAGCAGGACTTTAGCAGCAAGAAAGGATTATAATAGGAGCATCAGAGGTAAGGGGCATGGTCCATAAAGTGTCCACTATTTTTGAGGCTTCAATTGTCCCACTTTCGCTGACTACATACATCCCTGAGATATTAATCTCAACGCGTGCCATAAATAAGGGACTTGAGAAACTGAAACCATACCTTGTTGGCACAAATATTCATAATAAGGGGAAGGTAGTTCTGGGAACTGTGGAAGGTGATATACACCACATAGTCAAGAACCTGGTTTGGATGATGCTGGAAGCAATGGGTTTAATGTAGTGGATGTTGATGAGATAGGGTGAGAAAGCTTTGCTGAAGATTGCGTATCAGCAGTAGATGAAGCCGCTCGCCTGATGGCACTATAATAATAAAGGAGGTTCTAAATGAGCATTTCAGCTAGAGAACGGTTCTTAGATATCTGTCATTTCAAGAGACTAGGTGATTTGTACACCTTTGACTGGTTCTGGTCCGAGACACTAAAGGAATGGGGCAAGCAAGGTGCTCCTAAGGAGATAGCAATCACGTTAGAGGAACAGGCAGGAGGTAGCAGCCCCTTTCTTGACGACTACTTTCAATTCGACCGCTGGCGCTGGCTAGATAAAATCATATCTGGGCTGAGTAATGCGACAGCACAACTACCCGGACTTGGTTACGGGATCGATCTGATGATAGTGACCCCCCCAATAGTTCCGGTTTATGAACCCAGGCTTATCTCGGAGGATGAACATACTGTTACCTTTATAAATTGGAACGGCCAAACACTAAAGGTGCTCAAAGATAGCCCTTTTAAGATGCCTACGTTCCTTGACTGGCCAGTTAAGGATAGGGCTTCCTGGAACGAATATAAGAAGAGGCTCGACCCTAATACTCCCGAGCGGTGGCCCTCCGATTGGGATGCCTATGTTCAGGAGATGAACAGGTTGGGTGAGGAGACCTCAATGGCAATGCAAGTAGGCGGCTTCTACGGTCACATAAGGGAAATGATAGGAACAGAAAGGATACTCTATATGTTCTACGATGACCCCAAACTCATTGAGGACATGATGGAGCAGATGCTCTATATGGAAACTGAGATCATCGAGCGTACGCTAAAGGACATAAGGATTGACGTGGCTATGTTTTGGGAAGACATGCGCTACAAGACTGGTCCGCTGATTTCACCAGTTATGGTGCGGAAGTTTATGCTGCCCCGCTATAAAAAGATTACTGACCTCGTGCACAGTTACGGTGTTGATGTAATCTTTTTAGATTGTGACGGCAATATCAGCGAGCTCATTCCCCTCTGGCTTGAGTCTGGAATAAACTATCTCTGGCCATTTGAAGTTGCCGCCGGGAATGACGCCGTTGCCATAAGGAAGAAGTATGGGAAAGACTTAATAATAGGAGGCACCATTGACAAAAGAGCCCTCATCAATGGGAAGGCGGTAATAAAGGAGGAGGTTATGTCCAAGGTGCCGTTCCTGCTGGAACAGGGGGGATATTTCCCATCTGTAGACCACCATGTGCCACCGGATGTGACTTTCAAGAACTATTGTTATTACATTAACCTGATACGGGAGGTCGCCGGACTTAAGAAGCTTTCGTTCCAGTAAGAGCTTGGCCTACAGTCAGTGAGGTTGTAGCATGATGGCTATCTGGCCCGGCCTTGCTCTGAGCATCGTGGTATACGGTGTGAATATGTTTGGCGATGCGATGAGGGATATACTGGACCCGAGGTTGAGGGGTGGTGTGGGGCGCATGGGAAGAGAGTGAGGAAAGGAGTTAAGGTAAAAAGTAATTGATAGAAGAGAGGCTGCCTGAATCAAGCTACATTAGATGGAATCAGAAGGACTGTTCGGCATGTAGTCGCTGCTTAATGGCTTGTGCTACTTATCATTGGAGTGCCGTTGCTCCGCCTCTTTCCGCTATCAAATGGGTTGAGGGCGATTATTTATATGGTTTCCATGGTCATCCCTTATTTTGTGAACAGTGTAATCACCCGGAATGTTATTATGCCTGCCCTCTGAAAGACACAGCGCTATGCATAGATAGTGTGACCGGGGTGAGATATATCAATAAAGATGAGTGTATTGGCTGTGGCAAGTGTATTAAAGCCTGCCCCTTTGAGATAGAGAGAATCAATCTTGATGCAGAAAAAAGAATTGCCATCAAGTGCGACCTTTGCCGGGGGAGGGCCGGTGGCCCCGTTTGTGTGGGAGTATGTGACCGGCAGGCTCTTACTTTGGTAACGAGAGGGAGGGAGTAAGGTAAGTGTACGGCGGCTACATAGGCAAAATACTAAGGATAGATTTGACGAACGGAGTCGTAAGTATGCTTGACACATTTAACTATGTACCGCATTTCATTGGTGGTATTGGACTGGGTTACAGACTGTTATGGGATGAAACCGATGAAGAAACTACGGAATGGGGTCCGAAAAATGTGCTTATTTTTGCATCCGGACCCTGCTGTGGTACACCGGTGCCCACATCGGGCAGGGCTGAGGTAATCGGTCTAGCGCCGCAGGGCTATCCCATACCATGGGCAACCGTCTCCGGTTTTGGCGGTGATTTTGGCCCCAAAATGAAGTTCGCCGGTTATGACGCCATAATTATAACCGGTAAGGCAGCCTCCCCGAAGTACCTTTTTGTCAGCGAAACTGAAATCCGGTTGTTAGATGCTGATTTCCTCTGGGGTCTAACTACCTACAGCACCCAAGGTGCGTTACTGTCCCGACATGGTGATGATATTGCTACTGCCTGCATCGGACCTGCCGGCGAGAACGGCGTTAGGTGGGCAACGATCATGTCAAGAACAAAAAATGCTGCCGGTGGGGGCGGATTTGGTGCGGTAATGGGAGATAAAAAGCTGAAAGCCATTGTGGTCAAGCCCGGTTCAGCCAGGGTACCCATTGCCCACCCCGATAAGTTGTTGGAAGAAGTACAAAAGGTCTCTGCCAAAATATCACCCAGGGGCCAAAACCGGACACCTCTTTTTGCGGACAAGGGTCGCTATACCATCCGCCGGGCTAGTTGTGCCTATTCTGGATGCACTGGCGGTGTTGAAGGGTGCCTGCCATGCCATTTTAACGCCGTTCCCTTAAAGTACACCGGTTACGGCAGTATATCAGGTGGCATATATTGTGCTGGAGGTGGTGCAAATGATTTCCTTCTCAGGAAGGGATATTCCGAAGAAGTTAATTTTGAGATCGGTAAACTCCTGGACCAGTTAGGGTTAAACGTCTGGGAAGCCTTCTTGGGTATGAACTATTTTTTCCAGAACTGCCAGCAGGCTGGGAAGTTACCCAAAATAATGGGCGAGGCTATAGAACTCAACAAAAACGGCCCGGCAGTCTATCCCAAAACAGAATGCAGTGCTGGCTTCACCGCCGAGTTAGCGGTGAAATGGTTAAGAGGAGTAGCCTTCCGCGAGGGTGAGGGTGATGTGTGGGCAGAGGGAACGCCGCGGGGAGCCGAGGTGATGGGTCTATACGAAGAGGTGTGGAGAACACATAAGCATGGCTATGGGCCGCACTGGGATGGGCGATATCTACACTTTGTCCGCTACCCCCTCTGGATATATTCGGCGCTTTCCTGGGCAACACAGGGGAAGGACCCATTTAACCAGGAACACGGCTATCCAGATCGCTACCCGTCCTTTGTAAGGGAGTGGAGTAACCAATCATTGTGGGGCACTGATACTATACCCTATAGCGAAATATGTAGGGCTGGTGCCAAAATCTATGGTGCTAAATATGCTAATGAGGGGTGGGATAAACCTGAGCTGGGTTATATTGATAAAGAATATGTTACCGTTTGGCATCAGCACCGGGCTATTATCAAGTCCAGTGTTCCGGTTTGTGATCGCCAATTCCCGCTGCTCTATGACCCAGATAAGGAAGATAAAATCGGAGACATAGATGCGGAAGTGCGGCTGTTTAATGCTGTCGTCGGAACCGACTGGTCACTGGATGATATGAACCAGGCAGCGGAAAGAGTCTTTAATATGATGCGGGCTCTTCATGTAAGGCAGGGCAGGAATCGGAAGCATGATGAGAGTATTATCCGATATTTTGAGCAACCAGCTCACTGGCCAGACGAACCAGGCCCGCAGACTATTGATGTTAATAAATTTCTTGACCTTTTGGATAGATTTTATAAGTTACGGGGGTGGGACAAAGATACTGGCTGGCCAACAAGGGCTAAACTTGAAGAACTGAGTCTCAAGTATGTTGCCGATGAGCTGGCAAGCATCGGCAAATTGCCTTAATGCCAAACTGGTTTTACTTAAAAGCCTCCTGTTGAACAATCGCTTGAATTGTGTTCTACGTTCTCCTCCCTTTATAGAGCTCCAGAGCCGCTACCTACTTGACCCAGGCATTCAACCGGATTAGTATTAGTACCAGGAGAGACCCGTAAGGGGGCCTTTGGAGGTAAGGATGACTGATATAGAGATGACAATCGATAGTATCAGAGTCTCCTTGATGAACTACCAGAGGACATTGATTCTCAAAGAAAAGCAGGCGGAAAGGTACCTTCCTATGTGGATTGGTCCTGCTGAGGCTGACGCTATAGCAATAAAGCTCCAGGGTATTCAAGCTCCGAGACCGTTAACCCATGATTTCGTATGCACGCTTGTTGAGACGCTAGGCGCATCCCTGAAGTGCATCATTATTGACAAACTCGAAGACGACTTGTTCCGGGCGAAGGTCGTTCTCATCACAGGTAAAGGTGAAATAGGCCTGGATTGCCGGCCTTCTGATGCGGTGGCTCTAGCTGTAAGGCAAAATGTGCCAATCCTTGCTGACAAGGATATTCTGGATAGGGCAGGCATTGCTCTTCACACCGACGAATAAGCAAGCCAATAGAGGAGCATAGTTAAACAGTAATAGAATACTGTCGCTGCGTTTGGCAGTAGTAGCTTGACGTTCAGAGAATAAAAAAGAGGATAACGAAAAACGGCTACCCCTTGAAATGAGCACAAAATGTGTAGTCTGGCATAAATCACCTCCCTTTTATCCTGACTATCGGTCTAGTATTGAGCTTGCAACGGCATCTGGCTGTTGTAAATTGCTCTGCGGATTATACGCCGGTCGTGATGGAACTCTCTAGCTATCTGCTTAATACTCTTTCCCTCTAGAAAGTAGGCTTGCCTGATACGCTCGTCTCTTTTCTCTCTTACCTTGATGACCATCCGTTTTTTGGGAGCAGGTTGACTGGCATCAACAAATAGTGGGTTTAGAGGGCGACCCCGGATGCTTTCTCTGCTATGCTCGGTTATCAGCCCGCTGTTCTTCAGCTTAGAAAGATAATAATCTGCCTCACTGACTGGTATCTGGAAGCTGCCGCCAATTCTACCTCTGGTTAGTCCCTCTGGATGTTTCTTAATGTAGTCCAGTATCTTCTCATCCAGATGCTCAGTGCCAAAGTAGACCGAGGGAGACTCGTCTCCGGGAGCAATGCCCCTATCATTGATGCTATACGGGAAGGCAGTGGCGAAAGGCGTTTCTAACCTTACGTTATGTCTGCCGTATCTGCGAAAGCCATAGGCTTTGAGGAAAGCATAGAAGCATTTGGCACTGTAGCGGCGGGTTTCTTTATTATCCAGTCCTCGTCTGTAGGCGTCCCACCCGGCAGCGTATAGCTCCTGAATTAAGTCCTCCCAAATCCCTTCCTTTCGCATAAGTTCTTTCATATGTGGCGAAAGGAAGTGCAGTGTAAAAAGGGATATGGCTGTATGGCGGTTGGCGGGCCCGACGTCAATGTGCATAAGCCCCTCCCTGTCTTCTTATTTGTTATGCCTCTAGTATGTTGATTAACCTTGTAACCGCAGTTGCTTATCTAGTCTGGTGAAAACTAGGCTATCGTTCCCATTAACCTTGTAGCCCAGTTCCTTACCCAATCTGGTCAAAGCTAGGCTACCGTTTTCCTTCACGGCTATGGGCTTGCCGTTCGGTGTCTCCCACCGCTTCAGCTCCAGCGTCTTGGCATCCATTACCTTCACCAGTCCGTCGGGCATAAGACACCTCCTCTCCCGAAAATAAAGAGCCACGCCAGTTTGGCGTGGCTCGCTTGCCTTTAGCAAGGGAAACGGGGGTCAAAATAAAAGGGGTGCTGATGAGCACCCCCTGAATTGTCGGAAAATAAGCAAAAGCACCCCCTTATCGGGAGTGCCTTTTGCTTTTTGCCTAGTGAGCTAGATAATGCTGTATAGCTTCCAGCACTCTACGCCTTATCTGAACCTGCACTCTTTGTGGTAGTGGCTTGCCATATCGGATAGCCTTTCGCCTCTTTGCCTTGCCGACCTGTCGGAGTATATCGCCCAAGTCAACATATAACCGCATATAGCTTGAGGCTATCCTCGCCCTGACGAAGGGCGTTAGGGTTACACCGCTAACACTCTGTCCCTCAAAGTAGTATAAGGGCTGATTACCTGCGTAGATTTCCCTTGATACCGCACTAAACTGCCCTCTAGTTGGGTAACTGCGTTCCCACAAGCTATGTAGTAGCTTGCGTTCCGCTTCCCACTCGGCTTGTGTAGCTTCCCT
>Ga0172365_10001101_pt1 | contig 19206 bp, 18 predicted proteins | sample LakKivSesite48cm_FD_114535 | JGI IMG/M metagenome (GOLD analysis project Ga0172365, IMG submission 114535) | Sediment microbial communities from Lake Kivu, Rwanda - Sediment site 48cm | ecosystem: Environmental > Aquatic > Freshwater > Lake > Sediment | place: Rwanda: Western Province, Lake... | reverse complement strand
TCATATCATTCATAGTTAGTTTCACCCAGTTGTTATTAATTTATTCCACAACTTACAAGATATTCAAGGGGAATTCTTCCCCTTGAAATCCCCTTAATTCACTCTCATCTAAATATTTATTATACCCTTGAATATCTTGTCTTTAATATTCTTCATAATGAATTATCTTCCTTATTCAAAAAAGAATTTACCTTTTACCATCGGAATTTCTTTGAAATTCCGATGGTACTATATACTCTTATCTTTTTTATTTATAAAATATGATTTCATATTAATTTATCATATTGCCCTAAATCTGTCAATAAAATTATGAGAAGTGTAATTCTAACTCTCCGTATCCTAATCTTTTTCCTCGAGGTGAGAAGGGAATTACTTGTATTTAGGATTTTTATATTTTTGAGTTAAGAAAGAAGGATAATTAGAAAGTGATGTAGAATATATACAGAGGGAAATCTAAGGAGATTGCCCCGCTTTCTGCGGTATTTGCAATGACAAGATCGATATACGAGATTGCCACGCTCTGATAAATCAGAGCTCGCAATGACTAATATTGGATAGAAAATATTGAATAATATGAGTAAATCTGTTATAAATAGATAAGTAAAAAATTATTTTATGGTGGAAAATTATTTATGGAATTTGTAAAAGATAAGAGACTAAATTTTATTATCATTATGGCCATTGGTCTGGCGATTCTATTTTATATATTAAGTAAATTGAAGTGGTTATTCATCTATTTTAGTATTGCCTTATTTTTAGCTTATTTCTTTGATCCTTTATATAAATTTCTTATTAATAAAAAAATCCCCAAATTATTTGCCATTCTTGTTGTTTTTGCGATAATAATTACCCTACTAATCTTAACTATATTTTTTGTAATTCCAAGTTTAATTAATCAACTTAATGTTTTGTATAATGAAATTCCTAGGTTTATTAATAAATATCAAGATATGATTTTATCTATAGAGCCCCAACTATCAAAATTTATAAACCCTGCGGATGTAGAAGCATTACTTAAAGAAAATCTATCAGAACTCCAAAAAAATATATTAGGATTTTCCCAAAGTATGATAATTTATTTATCCAATATAGTTTCCAGTATAACCTTTGGAATAGTAATTATCCCTTTAATTTTGTTTTATCTCTTAAGAGATATACTTGCGTTTAAAGAAAACTTATATACTTTTGTATCAAAGGAAAGGAAAAAAGAATTTAAAGAAATACTGGAAGAGATAGATCATATTATCAGTGGATTTATTCGTGGTAGGCTAATAGTCTGTTTTATTGTAGGGACTTTAATTGGAATAGGTTTATATTTCTTAAATCTGAAATTTGCCTTGATTATTGGCATAGTTAGTGGAATATTTAACTTTGTTCCTTATTTAGGACCCATCGTGGGGGTCATTTTAGCTTTAATTTTTGCTTTAGGTAGTTCCTGGTGGGTATTATTAATGATCGTAGTTTTATTTGTTTTAGTTAATCAGATTGAGGCGATATATCTTAATCCTAATATCTTAGGAAAAGAATTGGGTTTGCACCCCTTAACGATAATTTTATCCATTTTAATCTGTGGTCAACTATTGGGGATATTAGGAGTATTGATGGCTGTGCCTTTAGCCGCGATTTTAAAGGTGTTGTTATTTAGATATTTGGTCAAGGAGGTATAGAGCAAATTAGATGAAAAGAACGTTCTTTCTTATTTTAACTATAATCTGGCTGACTTTTACATGTCACATACCTTCTACCTGGGCACAATCTTCAGAAATAAATGTTTTATTGGATCAAAAACCCCTCGAAACAGTTGTCCCTTCGATTATTGAAAATGAACAGATATTTGTTTCAGCTCGTAATATAATAGAAGCTTTAGGGGGAAGGATTACCTGGTTTCCAGCATTAAAATTATTAACTATAAACATTGATAATCGTGTTATCCGTATAGTGATGGATGATTTATCTTTAGAAATGGAAGGAAAAGTAATTCCCTTGGAAATGCCTGCCCGAATCATCGATAACCGAGTGATGATTCCCCTAGAAGTGATTAAAATTATTGTTCAAGTAGAAGTTAAGTGGGATAGCCAAACTAAGACTTTGCATATTAATACTATACAACCTTATTTATTAAATATTAGAAGTTATTCACATCCTGATAAGACAAGAGTGGTCATAGATTTATCTGAAAAAACAGAATTTAGAGGAGATAAATTGACCAATCCGGATAGAATTTTTATCGATATAATTGGTTCTGATGCAAAGCTGGAAGGTAACTCTAAACAAATAGAGATAAACGATGGGGTAATAAAAACCATAAGAACAGCTCAATTTAATGAGGAAATTACCCGAGTGACATTTGATCTTTTTCAGGGAGCCAAGTATGACCTTTTTAGTCTCGCTGAGCCTGATAGAGTAGTAATAGATGTATTTAAACCTGAAGGGAAAAAGGAAATCATTTCTGAAACTCCCACCATTAAAACTGAAGCGAAAATCGTTCCTGAGCCTAAAATAACTGGCAAGAGAGTAGTGATTGTTGATCCTGGTCATGGAGGCAGTGACCCGGGAGCAATTGGACCTACTGGATTAAAAGAATGCGAAGTTACATTGAAAGTTGCCCTTTATTTAGAAACATTGTTAAAAAACGCAGGTATCCCAGTTTATTTAACCAGAAATAAAGATGAATTTATTTCCTTAGAAAATAGGTCAAATTTCGCTAATCAGAAGAATGGTTTTGTATTTGTTAGTTTACATGTTAACTCAGCCATTCATAATCGTCCTACTGCTGTGGGGGTAGAGACCTTTGTTCTAAGTTCCAAATATATCGGTGCATCTGCTAAAGATGTAGCTGATAGAGAAAATAGGGCAAGTAGGACTCATCCAGAGGTAGATACTGATTTAGCTCTAATCATTGCTGACCTGGAAGAGAGCGCCAATATTAAGTATAGTCTTGATTTTGCAGAGATTATTCAGCAGAAATTATTAAAGTATCTCAAATTAGAAAATAGAGGAGTAAAGCAAGCTCCTTTTGTAGTATTAAAGGGAGTGAAGATGGCAGCAGTAATTGTAGAGATAGCTTTTATTTCTAATCTTACAGAAGAAAAATTATTAAAGAATAATGAATTTAGGGAAAAAACAGCTCAGGCTTTATTTGAGGCAATAAAATACTACCTAGAAAACGCCCCTGATGAAGGGTAGGATTAATTAATATGGCAAAAAAGAGAGAGAAAAAAAAGAAAAGAAGATTAAAGGCAATTTTTATTTTAATAGTTTTAATTGTACTAATAATTTTTAGCTATTCAGTATTCAATAAATTTATTATTCCCGCCTGGGAAAAATATAAAGAAAAACCTGTAATTACCAAGGAAGTTCCTTATCGGGAAGAAGAGAGAAAAGAAATCGAAGCCCTACCAGAGATGATAGAAGTTAACCTTTATTTTTCTGATTCTCAAGCGATGTATCTGGCACCTGAAAAAAGAAAAATACCGGTGACTCCTTCTTTAGCTAAACAAGTTGTTATTGAACTGATAAAAGGTCCGACAAGTTCGAGTCTCTATCCCACGATTCCGCAAGGCACGAGTATCAATGAAGTTTATATTGCAGGTGATATTGCTTATATAGATTTGTCAGAGGAAGTATTTAAAAATCATCCTGGAGGCAGCAGTGGTGAGTTGATGACTGTCTATTCTATGGTTGATACTTTAACCGAAATTTCACCGATTAAAGGCGTTCAAATATTAGTTGCAGGAAATGAGAGGGAGAGTTTGGTAGGCCATGTGGACATCAGTAGGCCTCTTCTTAGAGATGAGGATTGGATAAAACCATAAAATTTAAATGCTATATTTAAAAAGAGGGGGAATCAGAGATTAATATTATCGATTTATCTCAAATTTTTAAAAATCAAATTATAACAATTGCTTTTATAACTTATATATTAAACCAGAGCTTGAAATTATTTATATTTTATTTTACAGAAAAAAAATGGGATATTAGGAGATTTATTGGGGCAGGTGGGATGCCCAGTACTCATTCCGCCCTTTCTATGTGTGTAGCTGTAACTATAGGCTTAAGAGAAGGTTTGGATTCTCCCTTATTTGCTTTAGCCATAATCATATCTTTTATTGTTATGGCTGATGCAGCTGGGGTAAGGAGAGAGACGGGAGAACAGGCTAAAGTATTAAATAAAATTATCCTGGAATTTTTTGAGGAAAGAAAGATTAGAGATGAACGTTTAAAAGAACTGATCGGACATACTCCCTTTGAGGTTATTGTCGGTGCTTTAATAGGTATGGTAATGGCTTGGACGTTATGTAGTATTTTGATTTTTTAATTTAATAAAATGAATAGATGCAAATTTTTAACTCGAGGTGGATGTATCGATTGAAAAAGATAGAGAAAGATCGTTTGGATATACTACTAGTTAAAAGGGGATTTTTTACCACCAGAGAAAAGGCTAAAAGGGTTATAATGGCGGGAGAAGTACTGGTAGAAGGAGAAAAGATTAACAAAGTAGGGCATAGAATTAAAGTTGATAGCAGTATTTCTATATTAAAAAAAGAAACTGTATATGTAAGCAGAGGGGGAGAAAAATTAGAAAAAGCAATAAAGGTTTTTAATATTTGTGTCAAAGGAAAGAGGGTAATCGATATCGGTGCATCTACGGGAGGCTTTACTGATTGCTTGTTAAAGTTTGGAGCTGAAAAAGTCTATTGTATAGATGTAGGTTATGGACAGTTAGCCTGGAAACTGCAGAAAGACCAAAGAGTAGTAGTTATGGATAGGACAAATGTAAGATATCTTACTGCAGATAAATTTAATAGTTTGTTTGAATTAGCTACTATCGATGTCTCTTTTATCTCATTGGATAAAGTTTTGCCAGCAGTGTATAATTTACTTAAAGAGAAAGGAGAGGTAGTAGCTTTAATTAAACCCCAGTTCGAAGCAGGTCGGAAATTCGTTCAAAAGGGTGGATTGGTAAAAAAAGTAGAAGTCCATCAGATAGTAATTAAAAAAGTGGTGGATATTGCCCTAAAATTAAGTTTTAATATTCAAGGATTAACCTTTTCTCCCGTAAAAGGAGCTTCCGGCAATATAGAATATCTGATCTATTTAGTCAAAAGTTCAGAAAAAGAAAAAGATGGAATAAACGATTTCCCTCGCCTAATCGAAGAAGTAGTAGGACAAGCCTTCCAGAACCTTTCTCTTAAAAAATAATATATTATAATTTTGTTAGATAATATTTAATTTTAATAACAGATGAGTGGATGAGGAATTTAAATTGAATTAAGAGATTATTGGAGTGAGATTTTTGGCCATAAGTGAGAATGGAGTTTTAATCTTTCTTTTAATTATTGGCGGAGGGATAATTTGCCTGTTTCTATATATCAAGACAAGTAATTGGTTAAGGACTAAGAGATTAAAACAGAGATTTTCTAAGAGCAGACAGGCGGAAAAAGAAGCAGAAAAAATATTAAGGAAAAAAGGTTATGTTATTATAGAGGTTCAAAAATGTAAACCACTCCTTATTACCATTGGAGATAAGATTCATCGTTATTTAGTACGAATAGACTACCTGGTGAGAAAGAGGGGGAAGGTTTATGTAGTAGAAGTTAAAAGCGGTGAAAAGATCCCCTATATTACTAATCGGGAGACCCGAAGACAGATGTTAGAATATTATCTTGCCTATCAACCTAGTGGTATTATTTTGCTAAATATGAAAAATAAGAGTATTTCTGAAGTAAAGTTTCAATTCGAAAGCGCCTCTCGCCAATGGATAATCAGAATAAGCTATTTTATAGCAGGGATAATTTTTACCTTGGTCTTATATTATTTACTTCGGGGAGGATGGAGATGAAATTAAAAAGTGTGGGTTTAGTAATTAATTACGAAAAAGAGAAAGCCCAAGAAATAACCTTACGGATAGTTGATTGGTTGAGTTTTAAAAATATAAAAATTTATATTGAAGGAGATAAGGGGAAAACCATCGGCCGAGAAGATTTAAGTTGCCCCATTGAAAAGTTCCTTAATAAAGTAGAGTTGATAATCTCTTTAGGAGGGGATGGGACTTTACTCAGGGCAGCAAGGTTGTCTGCTTCCACAGATATTCCGGTTTTTGGAGTAAATTTAGGAGGGTTAGGTTTTCTTACCCAAATCGGCATTGATGACCTTGAAAAGTCGTTAGAAAAACTATATCAGGAAAAATATTTTCTTGATGAGAGGATGATGCTGGATGGTTCAGTGAAAAGAAAGGGTAAAGAGATTAAGAAATTCACCGCTTTAAACGATATCGTTATTGGTAAAGGGGCATTTGCTCGAATTATCTGTTTAGCTACTTATGTCAATGATGATTATGTTATTACTTATTCTGCTGACGGATTGGTTATCTCTACCTCCACTGGTTCTACTGCCTATTCTCTTTCTGCCGGTGGGCCTATTGTTAATCCCGGGATAAATTCTATGATACTTACCCCTATCTGTCCCCATACCCTGTCTGCTCGGCCTTTAATTATTGGTGAGAATGATCAGGTAAGGATAACCTTAGAGTCAAACGAAGAAGAGGTAATGGTTACCATAGATGGACAGGAGGGTTTTACTTTAGAACCAGAAGATGAAGTGATAGTAAAAAAATCAAGCCATAAAGCCAGATTAATTACTTTTAAAGAAAAGAGTTTTTATGCTATTTTGAGGGAAAAATTAAGATGGAGTGGGCAGGTAAATACATAATTCCTGTAAAAAAATGTTATTTCAATTAAATATAAAAAATATTGCTTTAATAAAAGTATTAAATATAGAGTTTGAGGAAGGACTAAATGTTCTAACCGGAGAAACCGGGGCTGGGAAATCCATTATTATTGAGGCGATAGATTTAATTTTAGGAGGTTATGCTACTTCTGATTTGATCAAAGAAGGAGAAGATAGTTTAATGGTAGAAGGACTATTTTTACTATCTCCTCCTGAAAAAGAGTTAATAAGTAAATTGAATCCAGATTTAAAAATTGTTGACGAAGAGGGGACTTTACTTATCAGGCGAGAAGTTAATAAAAAGGGACGGAATAAGTGCTGGGTTAACCAGAGGTTGCTAAATTTATCTTTACTTCAGGATATAGGAAATTTTTTAGTTGATTTACATGGCCAGCATAATCACCAATCCCTCTTAGATACTTCCAAGCATATAGATTTGATGGACAATCTGGGAGGGGACAAAATTATAAAATATAGAAAAGAATTATTTGAAGCTTATCGATTATGGCGAGAAAAGAGAAAAAGATTATTTCAATTGATAAGAGATAGGGAGGAAAATTTAAAGCGGATAGATTTTTTAAAATTTCAATTGGAAGAAATAGACAAAGCTTCTTTGGCTAAAGATGAGGATAAAATTTTAGAAGAAGAAGAGATAGTTTTGAGGAATGCAGAAAAGATAATTGAGGCGATGAAAAAAGCTAATTTTATCCTTTATGAAGGTGGATTAGAGCAGTCCTCGGTAAGAGATTATTTAAATGAAGTATCTACAAGTTTTGGGGAAATTGCTTTCTTAGACCGACGGATTGTAAAGATGAAAGAAACTTTAAAAGAGATAGGTTACCAGCTTGAGGATATTGTTAATGAGATTGAAAAATACAAAGATAAAATAGAATTGAATACCCAGAGATTAAAAGAAGTTGAGGGAAGATTAAACCTGATTAATAGCTTAAAGAGTAAATATGGTTCTACTATAGAAGACATTTTCCAATATCGCAATAAGATATACCAGGAGTTAGAAACTATTAATTATAGTAAAGATGAGGTAGAAAAGTTAAGAGAGGATATAAATTTCCTGGAAAATAAGATCTCAAATATTTCCTATAATTTAAGTATAAATCGGATAAAGATTGCTGACGATTTAGAAGGGATGGTAGTAAAAGAATTAGATGATTTGAATATGAAGAGATGTCAATTTAAAGTATCTATCAATCATTATGAAGATAATGATGGTATAGAGATAAATAAGAAAAAATATAAAATCAGTCCCAAAGGGATAGATGATATTGAGTTTATGATTTCTCCTAATGTAGGAGAAAAGCTACGTCCTTTGGCGCGAATAGTCTCTGGAGGGGAAGTTTCAAGAGTTATGTTAGCCTTGAAATCAATCCTTTCGGAAGTTGATCAAGTTCCCACTTTAATCTTTGATGAGATTGATAGTGGGGTGGGAGCACGATTGGGTGAGGTTATTGCTAAAAAATTAAGGAATATTTCTGAAAAGAGACAGGTGATTTGTGTAACCCACTTACCCCAGATAGCCTGTAGAGCCAGGAGACATTTTTATATAGAAAAATATGTCTTGAATAATCAAACCGGGATAAGATTAAAAGAGATGAAAGGGGAGGATCGGGTTAAAGAAATCGCTCGTATGCTGGATGGAAGTCAAATGAGTGAAATTGCCATTCAACATGCTCAAAAAATGTTAAATAGGTAATATAAAATTGATATGAAAAATAAAGAGCTCTAAAATAGACGAAGCAATCCCATATACTAGCGTATGGCGTGGAGCGTCTATGAGGTAGGGGCGTATTGCAATACGCCCCTACAAGGACTTATAGACTATTCTGTTCTTGCGATTGACCGCAGGGAGTGTGGCAATAAATTTGATTACCAGGAAACAGGTAAGTAGATTGATTTAGATAAGGTTGTTGATTTATGGAAGAAAAAAAAGATTTTAATAAAGATAGATGGATAAAAGAATTTGCAGAACAAAAAGAGATTCAAAGTACTTTAAAGGCAATAATTCGTTCTACCGATGATGCTATTTCGGTAGTAGGTGAAAAAGGTTTGCATACTATCATTAACCCTGCTTATACCCGACTTACCGGTTTAACTGAAGAAGATGTATTAGGGAAACCACCGACTATTGACATCGCTAATGGAGGAGAAAGTATGCATTTGAAAGTATTGAGGACTAAAAAACCGGTGCACGGAGTGAGAATGAGAGTTGGACCTAATCGTAAAGAGGTAATAGTAAATGTTGCACCAGTTATAGTGGATGGGGTTCTAAAAGGTAGTGTAGCAGTAATTCATGATGTTTCTAAAATTGAGTATTTAACTGAAGAGCTAAATCGAGTTAAACAAAGGGTTAGACATTTAGAGTCGAAATATACCTTTGAAGATATTGTAGGGAAAAGTAGGGGTATGATTATTGCCAAAGAACAGGCTCGAAAAGCTGCCGAGACCCCAGCGACCGTTTTACTCCAAGGAGAAAGTGGAACTGGAAAAGAGCTCTTTGCTCATGCTATACATCACGCCAGCAAAAGAAAAAATAGACAGTTTATTCGGGTTAATTGTTCTGCCCTGGTTGACACTTTGTTAGAGAGCGAACTTTTTGGTTATGAAGGAGGCGCATTTACCGGAGCAAAAAGAACTGGGAAAAGGGGATTATTTGAAGAAGCCAATAAAGGGACTATATTTTTAGATGAAATTGGAGTAATGAGCCTTAATTTACAGGCTAAGTTATTGAGAGTTCTCCAGGAAAAAGAGATTATAAGGGTGGGAGGAAGTAGCCCGGTTAATGTTGATGTAAGAATAATCTCTGCTACCAACATTGACTTAAAAAATGCCGTAAAAGAAGGGAGATTTAGAGAAGACCTTTATTACCGATTATATGTTATTCCTATTTATATCCCCCCTTTAAGAGAAAGGAAGGAGGATCTGCCTCTTTTAGTAAATAATCTGATTAGAAAATATAATCAAGATTTTGGGAGAAATGTAAGAGGAATTTTACCAGAAGCCCTTAATCTGTTATTAGATTACCACTGGCCTGGAAATGTTAGAGAATTAGAAAATGTAATTGAAAGAGCGGTTATAAATATGAAATTAAGTGAAGAATTAATTTTGCCCAAACATGTTCCTCCTTTAGTTGAATTAAATAAATTAAATAAAGTGGAAAGTATTGAAGAAAAAACGATTATTGGTTTTAAATCTGATAATTTAACTAATTCTAAGTCAGGTAAAACTAATCTGAAAAAGATAAAGGACAGTACAGAAAGAATGGCTATCATAAATGCTTTGAAGGCTTCCAAGGGGGATAGTTTAAAGGCCGCAAAGAAGTTGGGGATCAGCCTGAGGAGTTTTTATTATAAGATAAAAAAATATAACCTTAAAAAAGTATATGAGTATAAGTAGAAGATAATTCACCAATTCACCAATTCACCAATTCACCAATTTCCCAATTTGCCGATTAAATTAGTTAGCCAGAATTATTTAGTCGATAGTGAATAAGTCGTAAGGGCGGACCTTGTGTCTGCCCGTAGGATAAGACTTAAAGCGTCAAAATATAATTCAAAGTTCAAAAATATTTTCATAAAAAGTATTGCTTTTAGTGTAGGGGTCGAATTTATTCGACGTATAAAATGTCGTCATACGCAAAATATTGCACATAGTGCAAAAATATGCTAATATATGCAAATGAAAATAAAAATAAAATATTTTGTTTTATTTTAAAAAATGGCTTTTATTAATCAGTAAAAGCTATTTTTTATTTCATTACTCTTATTCTATAAATTGGCACAAAAATTGCAACAATTATATATTGAATGACGAAATCAAAATTGTATTTTAGGAGTGATTAGAGTATTAAAAGAAGATAGAAATAAAGGAATAAAAATAAGAAAATTTTAAATAAATATAAAGGAGTGAGTATGATGTCAATAAATTGCGAAGAATTTTATTCTGTTTTAGCTTCGAGAATGAAGGCTTCTACCATACGAGAAACTTTAAAAATAATTCAAAGGTCTAATGTTATATCCTTAGCTGGTGGTATGCCAGATCCTGCTACTTTCCCCATCGAGGAATTACATGAAGTAGTCAAACAAATATTAGCGAAAAATAGTGCTCGTGCCTTACAATACAGCAGTACTGAGGGTTTACCAGAATTAAGAGAATTTTTATTAAATTGGCTGGTCGAAGATAATAAAAAAGCAGAATTAGATAATATTATGATTACTTCAGGTTCTCAGCAGGGGTTAGATTTAGTGAGTAAAGTTTTATTGGACCCTGGAGATATAGTGATAGTTGAATTACCCAGTTATTTAGCAGCCTTAAATGCTTTTCGTAGTTATGGAGGAGAGATGGTTGGAATTCCTATGGATGATGAAGGTATGCAGATAGAGATTTTAGAAGAGACACTTACTCAACTTAAAACTGAAGGGAAAAAGGTGAAATTTATTTACACCATTTCTAATTTTCAAAATCCTACTGGAGTAACTATGTCCTTACCGCGGAGAAAAAGAATCCTGGAAATTGCTCGGAAATTTGAAGTATTTATTTTAGAAGATAATCCTTACGACAAACTCAGATTTGAAGGAGAACCACTTTCTTCTATTTATTCTTTAGATAATGAGGGTTATGTGATAAGTTTAGGGACCTTTTCCAAGATATTATGTCCTGGCTTAAGATTGGCCTGGGTTTTAGGGTATAAAGAAATTATTGGAAAATTAGTAATTATGAAGCAAGCAACTGATTTATGTACTACTATTTTAAATCAATTAATTGCTTATGAGTACTGCCGTCAGAACGATATAGATAAGAATATTGAATCGAATGTTCAAATTTACCGGAAGAAGCGTGATGTTATGCTGGAAGCTTTAAACAAGTATTTCCTGACTGAAGCTTCCTGGACTAAACCTGAAGGCGGTTTCTTTGTTTTTGCTACTTTACCTAAGTTTATTGATACTGATGAAATGTTTCTTGAAGCAATTGAAGAGAAGGTAGCCTATGTAAGTGGTGCTCCGTTTTTTGCTAATGGGAAAGGACAAAATACTATGCGACTTTCTTTCTGCTATCCGAGCGAGAAAGATATTGAAGAAGGCATTAAAAGATTAGGAAAAGTAATTCAGAAGAAGATAAGAACATAAATTTAGAAACCAGAAGTCAGGAGTCAGAAGTCAGAATATAAAATAGCATTTAGCGTATAGTGTAGGGGCTCGATTCATCGAGCCCGTAGGGAATCGGGTCGAATAAATTCGACCCCTACACAAGAAATGATATATAATTATTAAACTCAGGAATTGGCATGGTAGCTAATTGGAGAATTGGTAAATAGGTAAATTGGTTAATTAATAAAGAGGTGAATAAGAAAGATGTTAAAAACATTTAAGGAAGTCTTAGAAAAAGCCAAAGAATATGGTCCCAAAAGAATGTCGGTGGCTTCTGCTCAAGCCAAAGATGTTTTACGGGCAGTGGAAGTTGCTCGACAGGAAGGATTAACTGAGTCAATTTTAGTTGGTGATAAAAAAGAGATTATTCAGATAGCTGAAAAAATGGGTATTAACCTTGCCCATTATGATATAATTGACCAACCTGATAAAAACGATACTGCTAAGTATGCCGTAGAATTAGTCAGAAATAAAAAGGCTTCAATATTAATGAAAGGTATGATGGGAACAGCAAGAATTTTAAAGGCTGTTTTAGACAAAGATATTGGTTTGCGGACTAATAGAATGCTTAGCCATGCTTATGTGTTAGAAATTAAAGGTTATGATCGGATAATTACCATTACTGACGGAGCAATGAATATTAAGCCTGATTTAAATCAAAAAGCTCAAATTATTCAAAATGCCATCTATTTCTGCCATGCACTGGGTATAGAGAAACCTAAAGTTGCTGTTTTGACGGCTGTGGAGTTAGTAAATCCTGATATGCCGGCTACTATTGATGCTGCTTGTTTATCCAAAATGAGTGAGCGGGGACAGATTGTTGGTGGTGTAGTGGATGGACCGTTGGCCTTTGATAATGCTATTTCTAAAAAAGCTGCTCTACATAAGGGAATTGAAAGCCCAGTTTCTGGAGAAGTAGATATTTTATTGGCCCCAGATATTGAGGCAGCTAATATCTTTGCTAAAGGATTGGTGTATTTAGCTAAAGCTCAACCAGCAGGTGTACTGCTTGGAGCAAAGGCTCCAGTGGTATTAGTTTCTCGGTCAGACTCTGCAGAATCTAAGTTGTATTCTATTGCCCTGGGAGTATTGATGAGTGAAATGGGTGAACTTTAGGATAACTTGATTGTATAGTAATTTCCGTAATGAAAACGGGTCGGATAAATCCGACCCCTACACCAAAAACAATACTTTATTCAAAAAGTGTTTAGTTTTGAACTATCAACTAATTTACTGGTTTTACGAGGTTATTTAAAGATGAGAAAAGATTATAAAATATTAGTGATAAATCCTGGTTCTATTTCTACCAAAGTAGCAGTATTTTCTAATGAACAATTGTTATTTGAAAAAAAGATTGAGCATAACTATGAAGAATTATCTAATTTTAATAAAATTATTGACCAATATCAATTTCGGCAGGAAATTATTTTAAATTTTTTAAAAGAAAAAGGAGTTAATCTATCAACTCTTAATGCGGTAGTGGGAAGAGGAGGACTACTAAAACCTATTGCCAGCGGAACTTATCGGGTTAATAAAAATATGTTAGAGGATCTACGTAAGGGAGTAAGTGGAGAGCATGCCTCTAATTTAGGAGGAATACTTGCTTACGGAATTGCTGAAAAGTTGGCTATTCCTGCTTATATAGTTGACCCGGTAGTAATTGACGAGATGAAATCTATTGCCAGAATTTCTGGCGTGCCAGAAATTCCTCGAATAAGCATACTTCATGCTTTAAATCAGAAAGCGATCGCTCGAAGAGCGGCTTTAGATTTAGGGATAAGATACGAGCAGGCTAATTTTATAGTAGCTCATTTAGGTGGAGGAATTTCAGTAGGAATCCATTGTAAGGGGAAAATTATTGATGTCAACAATGCCCTTAATGGAGAAGGACCTTTTACTCCTGAGAGGAGTGGTGGAGTGCCGGTTGGTGCTCTGGTAGAACTTTGTTTTTCTGGAAAATTTACTAAGGATGAGATTATGAAAAAGATAAAAGATAAGGGTGGATTAGTAGCTTATTTGAATACCAATGATGTTAGAGAAGTAGTAAAGATGATTGAGCAAGGAGATAAAAGAGCAAAGTTAATATTAGAGGCAATGGCCTATCAAGTAGCAAAAGAGATTGGCGCAGCTACCACCGTCTTAAAAGGGCAAATAGATGCGATTATCCTGACTGGTGGAATAGCCTATGCCAATGAATTTATTAATATGATAAGAGACAGAGTAAGCTTTTTATCTTTAGTTATGGTGTATCCTGGCGAAGAAGAGATGCTGGCTTTGTGTAAAGGCGCTTTAAGGGTTTTACAAGGGGAAGAGGGGAGTAAAACATATTGAATATATTGAGTAAGCGCATAAAGATATTTGTAGGAAGTTTTGGAAGTGGTAAGACAGAGATTGCTATTAATTATTCTATATATTGTCGAAAAAATTATCGCCAGGTTGCTATTGTAGATTTAGATATAGTTAATCCTTATTTTAGAACTCGAGAGGCGAAAGATGCCTTAAACCTTAAAGATATAAAGGTAATTGCTCCTGAAGGTGATTTATTTTATGCTGATTTACCCCTAATTTCACCCGAAATAAAAGGTTTAATCCAGAATTCAGATTATCATTTGATTCTTGATGTAGGGGGAGATGATGTAGGAGCAGTCGTTTTAGGTACCTTTAAGTCTTTCATTAAGGATTTAGATTACGAAATGCTTCTGGTAGTAAATTCTTACCGACCTTTTACTCAAAATATATTCCAAATCAAGCAAATGGCTCAAGAAATAGAAAATAAATCTCGATTAAAGATTAGTGGAATTGTAAGCAATCCTAATTTAAGCATGCAAACGAATGAAGAAATAATTAAAAAGGGAAATATTTTAATAAAACAAGCAGCCCAGAAATTAAAAGTTCCTATCAAATTTATCTGTATAGATGAACGGTTCTCTCAAAAAATGAAACGGGAAAATTTTGAAGAACCAATATTTTATATAAAACGTTTTATGAATTTACCGTGGAATTGATTTCTAAAAGGAGGAAAGAAAAAAGAACATGGCAAAAATTATTGTAGATGAAGAAAGATGTAAAGGGTGTGAGTTATGTACCACGGCTTGTCCTAAAAATATTATAGTAATGTCTGAATATTTTAACAAAAAAGGCTATCATCCGGCCAGACAGATTAACCCAGAAGAATGCACTGGATGTGCTTTTTGTGCAATTACCTGTCCGGATGTTGCAATTGAAGTGTATAAATAAATTAGTCGTTAGTGAATAGTGAATAGTCGTTAGTTTCAAATACAAAATGCAAGATACACAATTATTTTATCTACAATAGACTTACCCTGTTAAGTAAGTATCTACTAAACAGGGCTTACGGAAAAAGGAAATTTCTATACAATTAAATTATTATTAAGGAGGCTGGAAAATGGGAGAAAAGATGTTAATGAAAGGGAATGAAGCTATTGGAGAAGCTGCAATCCGTGCTGGTTGTCGATTTTATTTTGGTTATCCAATAACTCCCCAAAGTGAACTAACAGCATATATGGCTAAAAAACTATTAAAAATGAAGGATGCTGCTTTTGTGCAAGCTGAAAGTGAAATAGCAGCTATAAATATGGTCTATGGAGCCGCTGCTACCGGGGCAAGGGCTATGACCTCTTCTTCAGGTCCGGGGATAAGTTTAAAACAAGAAGGAATTTCTTATATTGCCTGTGCTGAATTACCATGCGTAATAGTGAATATACAAAGAGGGGGTCCAGGATTAGGAAGTATACAGCCTGGACAAGCTGATTATTTTCAAGCTACCAAAGGTGGAGGACACGGTGATTATCATTTAATTGTTCTTGCACCATCTTCAGTGCAAGAATTAATAGATCTTACTATAGATGCTTTTGATTTAGCGGATAAATATCAAAATCCAGTAATGATATTAGGTGATGGACTCCTAGGCCAAATGATGGAATCGGTAGAGTTTAAGGATAGAAAAAAGGTTGATTTGCCGGATAAAATGGGATGGGCTTTAACTGGATGCAAAGGAAGAAAAAAATATATTATTGTTCCCTTTAATCTGGATCCTTATGAAATGGAAAAAGTGAATTTTAAAATTCAGGAGAAATATAATAAATTAAAAGAAAAAGAAGTTAGATATGAAGCAGTTAATTTGGATAATGCTGATTTAATAATAGTTGCTTATGGGACAGTAGCTCGGATTGTAAAGACTGTAATTGAGAATGCCAAAAAAGAGGGAATTAATATTGGATTAATCAGGCCGATTACCTTATTCCCCTTCCCCGAGAGTATAATTGCTGAGACTTCCGAAAAGGTAAATAAGTTTTTAGTAGTGGAGATGAGCCTGGGTCAGATGGTAGAAGACGTAAAATTAGCTGTGAACGGTAAGGCAGAAATTAATTTTTATGGTAGAGTAGGTGGGGTTATACCTACACAATCTGAAATTTTAACTGAAATAGAGAAATATTTAAAATAAAATAATTACATTTTAATATATAATATATTACGACGGGGAGGTGTGTGATAATATTATGAAGAAAGTTTTTGGCAGTCCCAAATCTTTAACTAAAATTCCTTTTACTTATTGCCCAGGATGTCATCATGGCATTGCCCATCGCTTAATAGCTGAGGTTTTAGATGAATTTGGGGTAAGAGAGAAAACTGTAGGAGTATGTCCAGTGGGTTGTTCAGTATTTGCCTATGTGTTTTTTGATTGTGATATGATTTGTGCGGCGCATGGGAGAGCCCCTGCTGTAGCTACCGGAATGAAAAGATCAAAACCAGATTCTATTATCTTTACTTATCAGGGAGATGGGGATCTTGCCTCTATTGGTACAGCAGAAATAGTACATACTGCTAACCGAGGTGAGAATATTACGGTTATATTTATAAATAATGCTATCTATGGAATGACTGGAGGACAAATGGCTCCTACTACTTTGGTAGGACAAGTAACCCAGACCTCTCCTTATGGTAGAGACCCGAAAACTATGGGATACCCTATAAAAGTAGCAGAGATGTTATCTACTCTAAAAGGAGTTGCTTATATTTCTCGAGTAGCTTTGTCAAAGCCTGCTTATATATTGAAAGCAAAGAAAGCTATAAGAAAAGCTTTTCAATCACAAATAGAGGGAAAAGGTTTTTCTCTGGTTGAAATTTTATCTACCTGTCCTACCAACTGGGGGTTAAGTCCAATTGAAGCAAATAAGTGGTTGGAAGAAAATATGATTCCCTATTATCCATTAGGAGAATTTAAAACTCCTGAGGAGGTGTCTTGAATGTTAGAGAGAATTATTATTTCAGGATTCGGTGGCCAAGGAATAATGTTAATGGGTAGATTATTGGCTTATGCTGGTATGTTAGAGGGGAAAAATGTTGCCTGGATGCCTTCTTATGGACCAGAGATGAGAGGAGGAACAGCAAATTGTACAGTACTTATTTCTTCAAAGGAGATTGGCTCTCCAATCGTATCCCATCCCAAAATATTAATTGCCATGAACCAACCTTCATTAGATAAATTTGAACCGAATGTAAGTGAGAATGGATTAATCATCTTGAATGATTCATTAATAGAGCGTGAAGTTAACCGGGATGATGTTAGTGTAATAAGGATTCCTGCAGATGATATTGCTGATAAGTTAGGTAATTTAAGAGCAGCCAATATGGTAGTTTTAGGTGCTTGTGTTAAAAAATCAAAAGTGGTAAAGATGGAGACTATATTTAAGGCTTTAGAAAAGGCTTTAGCTGGTCGTAATCAAGATTTAATAAATTTAAATAAAGAAGCTTTAAAGCAAGGGGCAGAATTGGTGGAGGATTATTAATGATTAACCAAAAGAGATTGGTAGAATGTTTTATGGAATTAGCCAGGATAGACAGTATATCCAGAGAAGAAAGAAATTTAGCTGACTTTTTGTTAGAAAAGTTAGAAGATTTAGGATTAGAAGTCATAGTTGACCAAGCTGGTGAAAAGATAAAAGCTAATACGGGAAATATAATAGCTAAATTAAAGGGTGATGTTAAAGAGACTATTCCTATTATGTTTACTGCTCATATGGATACAGTCGCACCAGGGAAAAATATTAATCCTCTCCAAGAAGGGGGAAAGATAGTAAGCACAGGGAAAACAATTTTGGGTGCAGATGATAAAGCAGGAATAGCTGCTTTAATAGAGGCTCTACATCTTATTAAGGAGAATAATATACCTTGTGGCGATATAGAGATTGTATTTACTGTTTGTGAAGAAGTAGGCTTATTAGGGGCAAAAAATTTAAATATTTCCCATTTAAATGCCCAAATGGGTTTTGTGTTAGATTCCGGGGGACAAGTGGGACAGATTGTTACTACTGCCCCTTCCCAAAATTCCCTTGAATTTATTATTTATGGAAAATCTGCTCACGCTGGTGCAAATCCCGAAGAAGGAATTAATGCCATTCAGGTAGCAGGATTTGCCCTTTCTCGAATGAAGTTAGGTAGAATCGATGAAGAGACCACTGCCAATATTGGAATTATTTCCGGAGGCAGAGCTTCCAATATTGTTCCTGATGAGGTAAGATTAAAAGGAGAAGTGAGAAGTAGAAATGAGGAAAAATTAAAGAAATATACTGAGCAATTAAAAAAGATAACCGAAGATACAGCCCAGGAATTTAAGGCAAAAGCGGAGGTAAAGATTAATAGGAAGTATAATTGCTATAACTTATCTCCTCATGAGCAGGTAGTTAAGGTAGCGTTAAAAGCTGCAAAAGATCTAGGATTACAAGCATTATTATGTCCCAGTGGTGGGGGAAGTGATGCCAACATATTTAATAAAAAAGGCATTCCTTCAGTTGATTTAGCTGTGGGCATGGAAAAGGTTCATACTGTTGAAGAATATATTCCTGTTGAAGAATTAAAAAAAAGCACAGAATACATTTTGTCTATTATAAAAACAGTAACTAGGAGAGAAATCTAAGGTGACTAAAGAAGATTCTTTTCAGGAAAAAACTTTATCATCCACCTATATTTACCAAGGAAGAGTTATTAATCTTCGTCAGGATAGAGTAAATCTTCCTGGTGGACGAGAGACTACCAGAGAGATAGTTGAACATCCGGGAGCAGTAGTCATTTTAGCCTTAACTAATGAAAAAAAGATTGTGATGATTAGACAGTTCAGAAAACCAGCAGAGGAAGTTTTATGGGAGCTTCCGGCAGGAACCATTGAACCAGGAGAAGATCTGGAAAAATGTGCCCGAAGAGAATTAGAAGAGGAGACCGGTTATTATCCTCGAAAGGTCAAAAAGATAATAACTTTTTTTTCCACTCCAGGTTTTTGCAATGAAAGACTTACTCT
>Ga0172365_10001100_pt1 | contig 19208 bp, 28 predicted proteins | sample LakKivSesite48cm_FD_114535 | JGI IMG/M metagenome (GOLD analysis project Ga0172365, IMG submission 114535) | Sediment microbial communities from Lake Kivu, Rwanda - Sediment site 48cm | ecosystem: Environmental > Aquatic > Freshwater > Lake > Sediment | place: Rwanda: Western Province, Lake... | reverse complement strand
ATAGGGTTGCTGTGAATCAACCTTTGCTTTCCAATGCAGTTTACGACTTGTGATGATTGTATCATTTTGTTGTTTTCCTACGGGAAGCCATAATCCTAACTTGTTAGGTTATGGTAGTTCACTAACAAGCATAAATTTATTTGGTTTTAAAGATGGATTTCCATTTTGGTTTAGGTGGAATTTTATAGACCCTATTAAGATGTGGTATTGGATGAATATTTCTCATAAACCTTAATGTTTGGAATATGGATTCTTTTTGGAGAAAGAAGGATGTGCCGCTCCAAAATTATATACAAAGAAAGAGATAAAAGAACATTGGAAAAAAATAAGCGAAGAAGAGTTTGGTGGTTATTATTAAAAAAAAACAAAAAAAATACAAACATTTAAATAGGTAGGTAGGTTAATTGTTCTATGGAATTAAAATGTAAACATTGTAAAACCAGATGGAATTACAAGGGAAAATCAAAAAGGTATGCTACCTGCCCAAAATGTCTTTACAAGGTGAATATAGAAAAATGTCAGGTGAAAAATGGAAAGATATAAAGGATTATAAGGGATTATATCAACAGGTTAACTTTATGATATAATAAGAAATAGAACATGGAAAAATTCGCTCTGTGGTGTAACGGCTGCATCAAAGCCTCATGAGCTTTAGGACCTGTTCGACTCAGGCATGAGCGATTTTGGGGGTATATAATCCTTTTCTTGGATATAAGGGCGATGAAGAAGATAATAATATCTCTGTGAAGCTTGTTGCGGTTTTGCTCTGAAGCTAGCTTTTAACTTTGCAGCCAGTCTGCTCTCGAATTGGACCAAAGTTACAAGCCCAGAATCTGGCGAGTTCATTATTCTTGTTATAACTTTTTTTATTAATAAACATAGTTGCCATGCCAACAACAATATTTATAAACATCAAGATTTTAATATTTATAACTAAATAGATAAATTAGATGGATAAATTAAGATGGATAAAAAAGAGCTGAAAGACTCATTTCTTATACTCAGGATAAATGCTATCATTTTGTTAAATAACTAATGTACCTAACGAGAATGGAAGAAAAATTGAGAAGCTTAATTGGAAAGAGAGTTACCTTATACACTCGAAAGGGATTCCGTTTTCAAGGGACCATCCGTGACTTTGATGGAAAATTTCTAGATATTGATGATGAAATCAAAGGAAAATCTAAAATGATTAACGTTGATGAGATAATCGAAATTGAAAAGGATTAAATACTCAAAATAACTAGATGAAAGGAGGTTAAAATGGCTAAAGAAAACAAACAAAAAAAGAAAGACTATGAAGATGCTCCTGACGAAGAACAGGTTAAAAGACGTAAAGGGCATATATGTGGAGACCCTATCTGTATACTTACAGAAGATTAAATTTATAAATGAAAGGAGGTTAGTTAGTTAAATGGCAATAAAGAACATAATCGGAAAAGTGTTAAAAGCCCCATTAATTATCTTAGTTCTTGCATCATTCGCTGCTTCAATATACGCCGCGATGAATAAGATACAGGGAATAACATATGCTGTTCCAGTCATCTTAGGAATAATCTTAGTGCTTTACTTTATTGGAGTCTTTTTAGGTAGAAGTCCTAAAGAAGATACTGATGAAGTAAACTTTTCATCAGAATAGATAAATAAATAGATGGTTAGATAATTAATTAGTTAGAATGGACAAACCTAGAAAGATAAAGAAATTTGGAAAACTACCAATTAATAGTCGGATTACTATTGATTATAGCGGAAAAAAACCAAAGATAACCTTTGGTTATATTGCCAAAAAAGAACAGCAATCATTAACTTATGCAAATCCCGTTGCGATGTTGTTGATGATGGCTACTATAATTATCCTTTTTTCTGTTATTATTTATTGGCCACGAACTCCTTATCAACCAGATATTGGAACTTGTGGAATTTATGAGGAACATCTGTTTAATAGCACAAAAGTATCTGCTTATAATATTACTTGTAAAAATTATAGTTATCGGCTAGAATATCAAAAAGGGGTTGGATTCTACCCATTTGGCCAACCAAACGGGTTTGTGATGGATACTTCTACTCAACCGGGTATCTCTTGGATGTTTCATTGGACTGACTTTATTAATAAACAGCCTTCATATTTAAGAACAATTTTAAATCTTTTATTAGTTATCGGAATGCTTGTTTTTTGTGTAGGAATACTTGTAGCAATTTTAGGAATGAGTTATTTTTATGGATGGGTGCTTTCTAAGATACCTTATTTAAATAAAGTAGTAAATAAATGGACCCCCGAGATAAATGCAAGATTATCTGGTGCAAAGTATAGAGCAACATTTAGAGAATGTCCTCCAGATAAGGTCATTGAAATTCCATTGTTTCATAATGTCCTTCTTGATTATGATACGGGTAATCCAAAGACTGAATTCTCAAGATATCTCCAAAGGGTAGAAATCAGAGAACACCCTTTTGATAGATTAGTTAAAATTGGAAGATTAAAGAATAAGAAATTAAAAAAGTATAAAAAGAAACATAATATTTCATTATGGAAAGCTAGGTTTATATTCAAAGAGGTCCCAAAAACAGGGAAATTAGAAGTAAGATGGGCTTAATGAAAAATAAAAAAGGACAATTTGCAGGAATTATTTTAATTATCTTATTTTTAATTATGATTACTTGTTGGTTTTATTATTCTAATCCTTATAATACTTTTATGAGAGATTGCAAAAAAATTAATAAGGATAGATTCCCCTGTACAGGTTTATGGAATCTTGGGCAAAATAGTTCTATTTGTAATAATGAAATATGGCAAAATCAAACTCACGAATTAGATAAATATTGTCAAGATAAATATGCTGGGAATAAAAATGAATAAACGAGGAATGTTCGCACAATTGATTGGAGCAGTTATAGTTATAGTAATAGGTGTTTCTTTGATTCCGATGATTGCTACAGAAGTAAATAAAGCTTCAGAACAAATGACCGCCCAAGGTAAATTAACTAATGATTATGGATTATCAACAACAGCACTCAAATTACTTCCCGGACTCTTTGCTATATGTGTTTTATTTGCTGCATTGCTTACAGTTTATAATGCATTAAAAAGTGCCGGATTTGTCGGAGGAAAAGATGATGAAATCGCTGAACCAGAACCAGAATTAACATCAAAAGAAAAAGCAAAACTTGAAACAAAGGAAAGATTAGAAAAATATGAATATGATACAGATACAACTCCTATTTCAAAAAAGACAGCCCTTAAGATGACTGAAGAAGATTATCAAAAGAAGAAAGAAGAATATGAAGCAAAAATGAAGAAATTCCGAGAGAAAAAGAAATTATCAGATAAAGATGTGGAGAAGAATATATGACAATAATTAATATACAAAGCGCTAAAGGAAAAGAAGCAGGCTGGGTAGATACAAATCTCAAGAGATACTTTAGTCCACGAACGCCAGAACATTATATGAGAATGTATCAAGGATTTGGTATAAGTGAAGATATATTAGAACAACTAGTTAATCTAGGAATAGAATCTGTTTGTCTTATTTATACAGGTAAAAAGCATCGATATCATTATACTTGTGAACTATCGAAATTTTTAAAAAGCGATAAAACCTATATGAATACAGAAGGCGGGATAAAAGACCCGCAAAAATTTGTGAGCACAAGAGATATGAAGGAAGAGGTAATTATATAATGAAATGGAATCCATTTAAAAAAAAGGTTGTAGTCACATTAGAATCTGTTTATATAGACGAAGTTTGGAAAGAAATACAGAAACTTGTAGAATCTAAAAAAGTTCATAAGTGGTTTATTGTTACTCCTGCAAATTATGACTATCTTAAATCATTATATAATTTAAAGATGTCTCAGATGGAGATGGCGAATGTAATGGCCCAAAGGTATCGTTGGATGTTAGAACATAATCAATCATTAGAACTCAAGCTTTACTTTACAAGACTCGCGAATAATATTACTTATGAAGAGCAAGAACTTAAATTAAGACAAGCCCTACATTTCTTAGCTAAGGGATTAAAGATTAAACCAAGTGAAGTAATGCCAGGTTGGTTTGCTTTTAACAAACAAACCAAGGATTTACTTAATGCTTATAGTTTAAAATTAGTTAATGAAGCTGCTTATAAAGAAGTTTATGCGGATTACGAAGTAATTGAGAACATTTGGAAGAAAAAGAAATGAAAAATGTGAAAATAGTTAAATATTTAAATAACCTTTTGCTTTTATCCATGGATGAAACCACAAAAAAAGAAATGTCCTATATGCAAAAAGAATGATTGTTTTATAAAATCAAAGCAGTGCATTAAATGTTATTTAAGATTAGTCAAGGAAAATAAGAAAAAGTTTTATTGTGCTGATTGTGGCAAAATAATTACCTATAAACATCTTCGATGTAAGTCTTGTTCTTCTAAAAAGTATAATTGGATTCGAGGATTGACTAAGAAAACAGATAGCAGGATAGCTAATTATAGCAAATTTTTAAGTAAATCCCGGAAGGGGAAGAATAATCCTTTCTTTGGTAAGACACATTCTGAAAAGCAGAAGAAAAAATGGAAAAAAGAAAGAACCTTAAATAAACATCCACGTTGGAAAGGAGGAAAAATTTTACATAAATGTTCTGATGGACAAGTTTATATTTTGATAAAAAATCCTCATCATCCTTACACCAACTACCATGGATATGTTTTAGAACATAGATTAGTAATGGAAAAAAAATTAGGTAGATTTCTTAAATCGACTGAAATTGTACATCATAAAGATGGTAATACATTAAATAATAAAATTTCTAACCTAAAAATATTTAAGTCTAATAGAAAACACTCTCATTTTCATAATTTAAATAAGCAGAGGGATAAAAATGGGAGATTCAAAAAAAAGACTTAAAATTTGTTTATTTATACCGTGGTGCAAAAGTAAGGGCGGAGCCGAAGCCACTATCTTGGCTTTTTTGAAAAATACAAAGCACGAAGTTGATATCTATACTTGGATTTATGATAAAGAGAATACTTTTCCAGAATTTAAGAATTATTCTATACATATAATTGCTCCTCCTTTTATACAAACGTTATCTAGGTCATTTCTGTTAAGAAGTTTGGTTTTATTATTCTCTAAGATGCCCAAAGGGGTATTAGACCACTATGATATTCTGATGGTTTCTACGTCAGGAATGGCTGAGATAGTGCTATTAAGGAACAAACCAAAGAAAGCGGTTCTTTATTGTCATACAATATTGCGTGCGGCTAATCCCGAGGATGTTCGTTGGTATTTAGATAATAAATATAAGAATCTTTTCTCTAAGTTAATTTATCTTACAGGAGTAAAAATATACAACTATCTTGAAAAGAAATCTTGGAAACACGTAGAAAAAGTGATTTTTAATTCTGAACTTAGTCAAGAAAGAGCGAAGAGAAAAGAACTGCTTGGAGAGATTCCTAGTGCAATTATTTATCCTCCCGTTAAATTAGATAAATTTTCAAAGAAAGAATACTTTGAAGGAAGATATTTCTTTTATCCTTCTAGGTTTAATCCTCCCAAGAGACAGGAGCTATTAATAGAAGCTTGGAAAGTCTTTCAAAAGAAACATCCTCATGAGATATTAATTCTTGCAGGAAGCGTAGAAAGCGAAGATTATCTTAAATACTTGAAAAAGAAAGCACGAGGCTTGAATATCTACTTTCGGCCCAATATCACAGATGATAAAATGGTAGAATTTTATGTTCACTGTAAAGCTGGGATATTCGTCTCTTTTGTAGAAGACTTTGGTATTGTCCCTTTTGAATTTATCTCGCTTGGAAAACCATTAATAGCAGTAGACCGAGGAGGTTATATTCCTTTAATAAAAGATTATCCGCTCTATTTTCCTATAATAGAAAGAGCAGATGACTATCTAATGATACAAGAGATAAATACCTCCCTTGAAAGGTTTTTAAATACTAAAGTGCATAATAGAAAAGAATATAAAGCAAAAATTCTTTCAGAAAAAGAGTTTGCTAGCGAGGTAGATAAATGTTTGACGATTTAAAGAAAAAGACAAAGGAAACTATAGGCCCTATTTATAATAATAAAAAGTTACAAATAGTCCTTACTTTAATTTGCTTATTTCTCATTATATATCTTGCAGCTAGTGCAAGAACTGGAGATATTAATTATCTCAAAGACCAGACTTCTGGGAAATGGATTCCATTAGATTTAGATTCTTATTATTTTTTGAGAATCGCTGAGACGATGGAAGCGAATGGGGGTAACCTTCCAGCTATTGATACTTTCAGATATTATACTCTTAATCTTGGTTGGGCACCAGAATATTTGCCAAGAGCGGTTTATAATCTGCATAAAGTATTCAACTTCTTTGGGGGAAATTATACTATAGCTTATGTAGACCTATGGTATCCTATTATTTTCTTTGTGGGTTCATTACTTTTATTTTTTATCCTTATTTATATAATAACTAAATCTAAGCTATTATCAGTATTAGGTGTTTTACTATTTTCAGTTATTCCTCCATATGTTTATCATACATTATTAGGTTCTACAGACCATGAATCTATTGGCATCTTTGCATTTTTATTGATGATAGTTGCGTTTGTTTCAGCAATCCGCCTCTTGGATAGAAAAGATGAAGAGATTAAATGGCCAGCATTAGCTGGATGTATTCTTTGGTTTGCTGCAACAGCCAGCTTTGTTATTGCTTGTTGGAATGGTATTGCAATCTATATGTTTATGATTATCCCTATGGCTTATTTAGGTATATGGATAATAAAATCTCAAGATATAGAAAAGAAGAATATTAAACTAGCTTTATTTTATTTGATAAGTATTCCGCTTATCTTTGTATTTGTTCCACTTTGGGGTAACTTTTCAATGATTACAGAATTTAAAAGATACATGTTTGAACCGCAAGGATTATTTGGACCATTGACCTATGGCTTTATTATATTGGATTTCTTCTTGATTAGATATTTTAAGAAGAACAAAGAGAATCCTAAAATAGCAAAGATATCTAAATTTAGAATATTAATTACATTTGGAATAATTATTATACTTGGATTATTATTCCTACAATTTGGATTGCATAAAGATGCTACAAATATTCTAAGTACAGTTGCTAATAAAATGTTAAATCCATTTGGAAGAACGAGAATCGGATTAACTGTTTCAGAAAACCAACAACCTTTCTTTGGAACCTGGATAACTAGTTTTGGGAAATCCTCTTTTTGGATTGCGATTTTAGGAATATTCTTTATTGGATTAAAAATGGCAAGAGGGATTAATGCTTCTAATGAAGAAGGAAAAAAGAAGGAAAAAGAAAATAAGATTATCTTTATAGCCGCTTGGATATTTTTAGCTATAGCTATCTTATTCACAAGATATTCTCCTTCTGGAATATTCAATGGAGAGAATATTATTAGCATATTTGTCTTCTTTTTAGGTTTTGTTTTATTTTTGACTGTTTGTTTAGGATTATATATTAGTTCAAAAATAGAGATTAAGAATGAAATTATACTTATCGCTTGCTGGATTGTTATTATGCTTATTTCAGGCAGAGGCGCAGCTAGATTATTTATAGTTATTTCACCTTTATTTGTATTAGTTTTTATTTTAGCTATAAAAGAATTATATGAATATACTAAGAAATTCAAGGAAGAAATCGTTAAGGTATTAATTTGGACGGCGATTATTTGTCTTGTAGGACTACTACTATTCAATGCGTACAATAACTATAATGGCGTAAAAGCCCAGTCTGCAGGAATTGGTCCCGCAGCGAATTATCAATGGCAGAATGCGATGAGTTGGGTTAGAACAAATACGCCTGTAGATTCTCATTTTGTGCATTGGTGGGACTACGGATACTGGGTTCAGTATTTAGGACAACGTGCGTCATTGACAGACGGAGGTCATGGTTCAGGATATTATGATTGGCTTACAGGAAGACATATGTTAACTGCAAATCGGCCTGAAATGGCTTTAAGCTTTATGAAAACAAATGAAGTTGATTATCTTCTAATAGACCCTACAGATATTGGAAAATATACTGCTTTTAGTTCGATAGGAAGCGATGATACAGGTCAAGATAGATTATCTTGGATAGCTGTGATGGTTAAAAATGACCAATGGACACAAGAAGGAAGAAATACTACTTCATTCGTATTACAAGGTGGAACTGTATTAGATGAAGACATAATCTATAATGAAAATGGTTCTGAATATATCCTTCCTTCGCAAAAAGCAGGTATCGGAGGAGTTAGATTAACTATTTCAACAAATACCAGCGCGATACAACAGCCGGTTGGAATTTTTGTTTATAACAATAAACAAATAGAATTGCCTTTGAGGTATCTTTATTTAGATGGACAGATTTACGATTTTAATACAGGGATTCCTGCAATAATAAGATTAGTCCCTTCTATGACTCAAGATACGGCCCAAGGTATCAAAATAGATAACTTTGGGGCTGCGATATACATATCTCCAAGAGTTAGCAAAACTTTATTCGCAAATATATATTTAATGAATGACCCATTCAAATTATATCCTACTATCCAAATTGCGCATACAGAAGAGGATTATGTTGTAAGCGCCTTAAAAGCACAGGGAATACAACAAAAAGAAAGTTTCTTATATTTCCAAGGATTACGTGCTCCATTGCAAATTTATAAAGTTAATTATCCGGATAATATCCTAATCCGTCCAGATTATTTTATTCCTACTAAAACATTAAATGAAGATATTGTACTCGCAAATAAATCTCTTATAAATGAAATTGATAATCTAAAGGTGACAAAAGATGAATAAGAAAGGCCAGAACATCTTTCTTGAAATTCTAGTTGCTTTAGCAATAGCTTTTACTGGATTTTATACAGTCTATTATGCAATTGCTCATTGGGATATGCAATGTAATATTATGGGACAATCGCACGGATATTGGTGTATTGCTATATTAATTCTGGTGGGTCTAATATTTGGCATTGTTGGATTATATGGAGCTTATGCAATGCTTCGTAGTAAATGGGGGGGACCAGAAGTTCCGGTTTCATATGAATAAAAAAGGCATCATTTTAGGAATAATTTTATTATTATTCTCTCTTACATTCTTTTATTTAGCTTGGATTTCTAATGAACCTGCTAAATGTGTAGCTTCTGCATTAGATACTTTATATAGCACAATTATGTTCTGTATTGGGATATTATTTCTTATGTTTGCGTTTGTATGTTTTCAAATTTCTTTAATAAAAAAGGAGGAGAAAAAAGATGCCCAAGATAAGCATTAATTGCCCAACAAGAAATAACATCAAAACTATTGGATTAGTTTTAGAAGCAGTAAAGAAACAAACATATCAAGACTTTGAATTTATCCTTTTAGATAGCAGCAGTACAGATGGAACAGTTAAAGAAGTATATAAGTTTGCAAAGGAAGTTCCTTTTACAGTTAGGATAATAAATATCCCAGGAGCCTTATTAGAGGCGAGAATAAGAGGCGCAGAATTATCAAAAGGGGATTATATCTTATTCTTAGATAGCGACCAAATTCTTCATCCTAAAGCCATTGAATGGGCCATAGCAGAGATAGAAAAAGGATTTGACGCACTTTGGTTATATGAAAGAGCTTATAATAGAAATAAATGGGTTCCACGATTGTACGATGCAGATAGAATTATTGTTCAAGAGTATCTAAGCGAAGATGTAGTTTTACCAAGGTTTTGGAGGAAAGATTTGTTATTACAAGCAGTTAGAAATATTCCTAAATCAATATTTCCTTTTTGTTATTCTCACGACCATCTTTTTATTTATAAGGAGTTTAGATTAATTTCAGATAGGATTGGACATGTTGGAACTGAGAAACAACCAGCAGTTGAGCATGTTGAACCTGATAGTCTCAAGGATATTTGGAAAAAACAATATGTATACGGTATTACCACAAGACAATTAAAGGAGAAAAACGTCTATCCAGAATTAATCAAGACAAGACATTCCTTCAGAAAATTCCATTGGAGAAGGCCCTGGCTTTCTCTTAAGGTTTTTTTCCTGAGGGTATTTAGAGGTGTCCCATACATATGGGGTTATAAATTTGGAAAGAAAAGAACATAAGGAGATACAAGTACAAAGAGTAAAAAAAGAAGGAACAATAGAACTAATTGTTGCAGCCCTTGCGATGATTATATTTTTGCCATTAGGGATAGTCTGGTTTGTACTTGCAATCACAGATAATAATAAATGTAAACATTGGAGAGAATGCCCTTGGTATAAAAAAGGCGACCATACTTGTACAAAAGACCAAGGGATGTATTATAATTTTGATAGCCCAGGAGGATGTTATTTAGAGGTAGAAAAAAGAAAGGAAGAATTAAGAAAACAAGGTAAAATATTGAGGAAATTAAGATGAATCCATTTAGAGCAATAAAAAACGGAATGAAATTAAGCAAATACTTCAAGACGCCTATCTTCTTTGATTATATGTTAAAACTTGCGCAGATACAACATAAACCAAGAATTGTTGAGACTAAAGAAGGTTACCGTTTTGAAGTAATTACTGCAAGTGATTATCTTCTGATACGAGAGATGTTGCAGGATATCTATGGCAAAATCGAAAAAGATTGGTATGTTGTAGATATCGGAGCGCAAAGAGGCATATTCACAATCAGGGCGGCAACATTCGCAAAAGAAGTCCATTCTTATGAACCCTCTGAAGAAAATTTTAAAGCATTAGATAAGAACTTGGATTTAAACAGAATGACTAATGTCTATGCGAATATGATGGCAGTAGCCGGCCAAAGAGGTTTTATGAACCTTGTGCTAAGTAAATCATCATTAGGCCATAGTCTTTATAGAGAGATAACAGATAGACCAAGTGGTGAAGTCCAAAGAGTCATGACTATAACTCTTGATGATGTAGCTAAAGAATTGCCTATAATTGATTTTCTTAAAGTTGATTGTGAAGGTGCAGAGTTTGAAATGTTTTATAATGCTCAACCTGAAACGTTTAATAAGATACAAAGATTTATGATAGAATTACATCCTAGAGGAAAATATACCAATGACGGATTTATTGATTTTGTAAAGAAGAAAGGATTTGAAGTTAATCCTGTAAAAATAGGAGGATATATTCATTTGTTTGGAAAGAAAATATGAAAGGAAGAATGAAGTTAATTTATGTTATGCAAGAGTTTTCTTCAGACGTTGGTGGCTGGGGTATGCATCTATTTCAAGAACTATCTAAATCGATTGACGTTACGGTCTTGGCGAAACCTTATGGGCATAGTATCAAGAAGGCACAAAAAGTAGAAATAATTAATCCTCATTTTAAGGTTATTAGGTATTCTGGACCGGAAATAAGGGGGACTATCTTTCCTACAGATTTGAAATCTATACTCGCAATAGAGAAGACTCCTATATGTCTACTTCAAATGGATGAATTCTTCAAAATTTATACAATTCAGGCTGCAGAATGGTGCAAACAGAATAATATTCCTTATATAATTAGCTCAAGAATGAGGCTTCGTCCAGGAAGAATTCGTGGTTTGGTTATAAAGTTATTTGCAAATAGAGCTAAAGAAGCAGTTGAAGGAGCTAGGAAGATTATAGCGACACAAGGAAAGATATCCCAAGATGAGTTTATGAGATGGTTTCCTTTAAAGAAAGAGTCTGACTTTACTATTATTCCTTCAGGGTTAAATATAAATCAATTCACTGCAAGTATTAATAATACTTCTGAAAAGAAAAGAAATGTAATCTTAGCAGTATCTAGGATTTATCCTATAAAAAGATTAGATTTAACGCTGCAGATTCTTGCGAAGTTAAATGATAAGAATGTAAACCTATGGGTAATCGGAAAAGAAAATAAAAAAGAGTTAGCTAAATTAGAGAATATGATTACCACACTTGGGTTACAAGGAAGGGTTAGATTCTTTGGGGGATTAGAGAATAAAGAACTTCCTAAATTTTATGTTCATGCAAAATTATTAGTCAATACTAGCGAAACAGAAGGAATCTGTTTTTCTTTCTTGGAAGCAATGGCTTGCAAACTTCCTATAGTCGCTTGGGATGTTGGCGGAAATTCTGGAGTTATTGAAGATGGAGTTACAGGATATCTGACTGAGTTTGGGAACACAGATAAAATGGCTAATTTTATTAATTATCTTCTTGACCATGAAGAAGAAAGGAAAAATATGGGCGAGAAAGCTTATTCAAGGTTATGTAAAGAATTTGATATACAGAAGAATGCTCAAAGATTATTAGAAATTTATAAGGAGATTTTAAAATGAAAATTTATTGGTATATTTTTGTTTATACCTTTTTATTTATGCTTTTAGGATGGGGATTAGAAGTTGTTAGCACGCAAGTACATGAACAGGTTCATGTTGCTATATTTAACAATGATAATATTAGTTCTACCGTTAAGATTAATTGGATAACTGGCGCGGGGGTTACTATTCCTAATAGTTCAGAATATCATTTATATTGTGGTGAACGCTGTAAATATTCTAATTCCTTAAATGAAATTGTAAGTTATAATGTTTCTCTAATAGCTTTTACAATATTAATGGCTGTATATCTTATGGGCATCGTACTTTTATTATATGCTCAATTAAAGAATCAAGAACAATATCAAAAAGAATCTGAGGAGGGAGAATTACCATGTTTAGTTCAGACCAATCTTTAAAGATACACAATCTTATACGTCTCCTTTGTAAAGATAAAATAATCCTAGATATAGGTTGTGGAGACTTAGAATATTCACAATCCGCACTTAATTCTCAGGCTTCTTTGGTTTATGCTATTGATATAAAAGAGCCAAAAAAAATAATTAGGGATTACAGATTTACTTTTCATAAAGCAGATGCACAAAGCCTACCATTAAAAGATGGGACTTTTGATGTTATAATCTGCATAGGGTTAATTGAATATGTTGATTTATATAAGGGAATTTATGAGATAAAAAGATTACTTAAAGATAGCGGGTTGGTTATTTTTCAAGAGAAAGATAGTAGAGGATTAAAGCACAAAATATATAAAGTCAAATGCAAGATACTTAATAAGAAGATAGCGGGTTGTCCACATCCGTATAATCAATTGATGAATAAGCTAAAAGAAAATTTTGAGATAGTTAAATATGAGGAAACCAGACCAAGACATAATTTCTTGGCGGTTTTAAAAAAGAATGGTTAAATTAATGAAAAGAGTTAAGTTTCATCTTACGAAAAGATTTAAACCTAAAGCAGTTCATGCAGAAGCATTATTTATTGACGACGTCTGGGAGATAGCCAAAACCAAACTTGAAAATAAAGAATATGATAAATGGTATCTTATGACTCCAGCTAATTATGATTATTTCAAAGGGACATTTAATACGAGTCTTCCGTTAATGGTTATTGATGCAACATTAAGAGTGAGATATTCATTATTGAAGTGCTTAATTAATAATGATAATAAAATTGGATTGCATATACATCTAAGTGCGGCTATGAATCTTACGTATGCAGAACAGAAAGATTTAATAAGTAAAAGTATCAAATGGTTTAAAGAAACGTTAGGGTTTGTACCAAAAGAAGTGGTCTTTGGTTGGTGGCTATACAACCACGATACAAAAGAGATATGTAAGAGCTATGATTTAAAAATAATAAATCAAGAAGATTATAATTCAATACATGATTATAATTGGTTAGGCATAATTGAAGATGATGAATGAACAACAAGTTAAACAAATTAAAAAAGATTTTTTCCAATATGGGTTTCCATTTAATGGAATAGATACTCAATATCCAATAAAGTTAAATAAAGGAGAAACTATTACCGATATTGATTATATAAAGAAGAAGATACTGGAATATTTAGAGAATGCGATTGATAAAGGGATTAAAGGAAAAGATAAGGTAGGTTTGTTTCTTTCTGGAGGAGTGGACTCTACAACTCTTGCAATTATCCTAGGACAACGATTTAAGAATATAAAAGTTTATGCGTATACGGCATCCTTTGGAAATAATCCTGGGGAGATAGAGTCTGCAAAGAAACTATCGGATAAATATAATTTTAATTTAAAAATAATTGATGTTAAAGAAGATGAAGAAACTTGGATTAAAGCCATACAAGCTATAGGAAGGCCAATAAGCGATGCAGCTTCAATCCCAGTTTGGAAAATGTGCGAGCAAGCTCAGAAAGATGGAATAAAAGTTGTAATCACTGGTGATGGTGCAGATGAAATTGAACTTGGCGGTTCTTATGACCATCTTTATATGCTAAAAAGGAGAAAGGAATGGATACCTTATTTTCCATCTCTTGGGCGATTCTTACAATGGACAAATTTGCCAAAGATAAAAGTCCTTGGTGAATCTATGCAATATAGAACCTGGCAAGATTTATTGACTGCAAGATATTTCTGGAACTTAAAAATAGCTGTCCCTTGGAAATGGAGTGAACAGCGTTGTGGGATAATAAAACATTTTGATATTGAACCTTGTTTTCCATTCTTGTCCCAAGAATTCTTAGATATGGCTATTAATATACCTATTGATTTAAAATATTCTAAACCAACAAAATGGCTTTGCAAAGAAGCAGTAGCAAAATTAGACCCCCTCATCCTAGAGAAAAAAAAGAGGACAATGGGTTTTCCACATAAATATGGAACCAAAGAGATATGGAGGATTTATGAAGATTTTGTTCTCAGCAGGAAGGACACGGGATATATTAGTTAATGCTGAAGTTAAAGAATTAGAAGAAGCCGGTTTTACTATTTATACTCTTAGACATGATACGATGTCTAAAGAAGATTTGTATCATATAGTTACCTGCCTTGAAGGACTTTATGATATCTTATTTGTAACTTATTCTAATCCCTATAGCAAAGAATTTCTGGATTCTTTAAAGATAAAGAAAGTTTATTACGATGGAGATTGCCCATATAACGAGTCAGGAAAGAACTTCTATTCGGATTATGATACTATTTATGTTGGAGCTTATCAATATGATAAAGATAAAACTATGATGCAGATTGCAAAGGAATGGGGAGCAAAAGAAGTCAAGTTCATGCCCTATGGCGTATGTGAAATATTCTTGGATAAAAATCCTGATTTTGATAAAAGAGATATTGATTTAATCTTTGTAGGAAACTTTCAGAATAAAACTGCGAAGATACTTCAGGTTTTCAAAGCTTTTCCAAATATGGAAATCCATAGTCTTACCGCGGGATGGAAAGGAATATTCAGAACTTGGTATCATTGTTTGAAAAGGAAAAAAGGATGGTATGAAGGAATAAATCTATTTGATAAAGATTTATATAAGATGTTCTTGAAGGCCAAACCTTGTAAAGACCCACTTGAATTATACTCAAGAGCGAAGGTCGGATTTAATGTTCACCAAAAGAATGGTCCTGTTAATTATAGGACTTATGAATTACCTGCAAGAGGAGTGATGCAAGTATGTGATAATTGCGAAGGAGGATTGAAAGAGGTATTTAAGTTAGATGAAGAAGTTATTGGATATGATACAACCAAAGGAGCAATAGAGAAAATACATTATTATCTTTTACAAGAAAATGAAAGGAAGAAAATTGCTAAAGCAGGATATGACCGAGTAATGAAAGACTATCTAAAGAAAGAAGTATTTAAGGTGTTGAATGAAATCTAAACTATGCATTGGTTGTGGGAATAAAAAAATAGAAGGAAGTATTGGTGTTGATGTAATTAACCTTCCTGGAGTTGATATTGTTTTTGATTTGAATAAAGCACATTGGCCATTTAAAGAAAACCGGTTTGAAGAAATATATGCAGACCATGTATTAGAACATTTAAACAGCACAGTTAATTCAATGTCAGAAATTTGGCGCGTTAGTAAAAATGGAGCATCCATCTATATCAATGTTCCGCATTTTTCTTCTCCCAATGCGTTTGTAGACCCGACTCATGTTAGTTTCTTTACATTAGATACTCTAAGTTATTTTACAAAAGATAATGACCTCAATTTTTATTCAAAAGCTAGATTTGAAATAATAACCAAGCGACTTTCATTTGGCAATGCTATCTCTAATTTTTTGTTTAATCTTCCAAAAGTAAAATACTTTTGGGAGGTTCATTTAAGCAGAGTATTACCTGCAAAAGAAATTAAATTTATTTTAAAGACAATAAAATGAAAGATATTGCTATCCTTGTGAGTCTGTATCCTCCAAAGTGGATAGGTGGTACAGAAGTTGCTACAGAAGAACTTGTAGATAAATTAAGAAAGAAAGGATATGAAATTGATGTTATCACCAGTCAAAGAGAGGGGAGATTTAAGATGCTAAAGTATGTACTTGATGGGATGAAGCAATTAAAGCAAGAAGAATATTCTACTATTCATTGTCAATCTATCTTTCCAGCATTGATTCCTTATCTCCTAAAGAAGAAGTATTTTGTCTATTGCAGGGGTAGTGATGTTATGCTAACTAAAGGATGGAGAAAATGGCTTAATAAGAAACTATTAATGAAAGCAGAGAAAGTTATTGCTTTGACTAGGGCTATGCAAAATAAACTCAAACAGGATTATCGAGTAGAAAGTGTTGTTATACCTAATGCGATTGATACTTTTGATTGTAATGTGGAAAAAATACCAGGTCAAATAATCTTTGTAGGAACTTTAAAGGAAGTAAAAGGAATTAATTATTTGTTAGAAGCACTTAAAATGATTGAAGAGAATATATCCTTGATTATTGTGGGTGATGGTCCAGAAAGAAACTATCTGGAAAGATATGCTTCAGAGCTTGGGTTAACTTCAAGGGTAAAGTTTGTAGGAATGAAGAATAAATTAGAGATACAGAAGTATATTTGCGAAAGCCAGATACTCGTCTTGCCAAGTTTAAGTGAGGGTTTTTCAATGACTTTACTTGAAGCAATGGTAGGGGGTATCCCAGTAATCGCGACTAACGTTGGGGGGAATCCAGAGATTATTGAAGATAGAATTAATGGATTTTTAGTTGAACCTCGTAATCCAAGACAGATAGCAAATTCTATTCAATGGTTATTAGAAGATAAAGAGCTGATGCGTTTAATTGGATTAAATAATCAATATAACGTTAAGAAGTATAGCTGGGATAATCTAATTTATAAATTAAAAGAAGTGTGGTATGGTGGACAGAAACATTTATATTCTTTAAATTGTAATTGATTAGGAGGTAGTTAGTTATGGAATTAAAAAATAAGAAAGTATTGGTAACGGGGGGTTTGGGGGCTGTTGGGAGCAATCTTATCAGAAAACTTGTTGAAACCTACCAATGTGAAGTTATTGTTGTAGATGATTTAAGCTCTGGATATGACGGACTTGGTGAGTGGAAACAAGCAAATGTTCTGTTTAATCAAATAAGTATTTTAGATGATGAAGCTATGAAGAATTTATTTATTCATAACGATATAGATATTATCTTTCATTTTGCTACATTATCTTCTAACCAAAAGTCTATTAATAAACCTAATGAAGATTTGATGGTTAATGGTATAGGAACATTGAAGATGCTTCAGTATGCCACTGAATATGGTATAGAAAAATTTGTATTTGCTTCTACTTCACGGGTTTATGGAGATACAGATACGGAGAATAAAGAAGATGATAAAATAGACCCAGATACTCCCCATGCTATGACTAAATTACTTGGAGAAGAATACTGCAAATTTTTTTATTATTACTATGGGTTAAATACAATTGTATTAAGGATATTTAACTGTTACGGCCCTTGGGATAAACCAGTTAAGAATAAAGGAGTCATTCCTAACTTTTTCAAAAGTGCTTTGAACAAAAGATTACTAACTATCTACGGAACTGGCGAAGAAACCCGTTCATATATTTATATGGAAGATGCTATAGAAATGATTATAAAAGCGGTTATGAGTAGAGATGCAATTGGAGAAGTAATTAACATAGGAAGTGATAATGAAACAAAAACAATTGATTTAGCAAACAAGATTAATAGTTTATGTTGCAATCAAGCAGATAATATTACTTATATTATTGGTAAAAGTTGGGACACTATTAAAAAAAGAAAAGCAAATCTTGATAAAGCCCAGAAGATATTAAATTATAAACCACGCATAGGACTTGATGAGGGATTAAGGAAAACTTATGATTGGTTTATTCAGCATCCAGAAGTTTGGCAAGATAAAGAAAGAGAAAACAAATGAAGATAAAACCCCGTTGGATAAGAAGAAAGATAGTCGTACTTAAGTATACATTGCAACGTGGATATGGTTGGGCTCAAGTACCAACCCTTGCATTAATTGGTGCAGGGGTGTTAAAACCTTATTTTCCAAATTGGTCTCTTTGGTCTCTAGGAATTGCAGCGTTCTTGGTATATCTTATCATTGGTATCATTGACAGATTCTGGGGATTTTTACATGAAGAAACGAATTATGGTGTTGAAGTAAGTCCATTATTATTAAAAGGCTTAAAAGGAGAATTAAAATCGGAGGAAAAGAAAGAGGATGATAAAAAGACAGATAATGTTACTGGGGATTATCTTGACCTTATTAAGTAACTTAGTTATAGCAGAAGAAATTATTGTATATAATTCTACTAATTTTACTAAACCTACAAACCTTGTTGCTCCAGTTAATATAACTTCATCTAATGAAACACAACATTTGCCAGTTAGAAAAGAAGAAACTGATAAAATAAATATAACTGGAAAAGCCCAGATAATGTATCAGTTACCTCCAGAATTTCAAATACCTACGGGAATTAATTTATCTATATTTGAGAATGTTTCTAATAATTCTAGCCAAATAATTAATAATACTAACAAATCATTTATGCAGAAACTAGATGAAAATCCTCCTTTAAAATATGGTCTTATCATTTTTTTGATTGTTATCATAATCATTGTTGCTTATATAGTATACATAAATTATGGGGGAGATGGAACACAAGCAATTACTTTTGATAGGGAATTTTCTCCTACTGGGAATATATAATATAAATAAATAGTAAAATTTATATATTAGTTCTTCTACATATAATCAATGGAAAGATACACAAGATTAAGTAGCTTTAACTTTAATGATTTCTTTATAGATGTATCTTTCGATGATTATCAAGATTATCAGTTCTTGATTTAAGTTCCGGTCGTTCAAAGGACGATGCTTTGCATCGTAGGACACGAGGTTCACACCATTTCTCCTTGAATGCCGGATAATCCGACCCGGGACTTTTTCTCCATCTAACTAAACAATATCTGTCCTTCGTATAATAGCTATTAT
>Ga0172365_10001098_pt1 | contig 19220 bp, 14 predicted proteins | sample LakKivSesite48cm_FD_114535 | JGI IMG/M metagenome (GOLD analysis project Ga0172365, IMG submission 114535) | Sediment microbial communities from Lake Kivu, Rwanda - Sediment site 48cm | ecosystem: Environmental > Aquatic > Freshwater > Lake > Sediment | place: Rwanda: Western Province, Lake... | reverse complement strand
AGTCATTCCCGGATAAATCGTGCTTTCAACAATAATTAACTGCCCGGGCTTTAGCCTCTGGCTAATCTCTCTAACCGCGCTCATTACAAAAGAGAAATCCGGCTCTTTGCTTTTATCCAGCGGAGTGGGAACACAGACAAAAATCGTGTCCGCTTTCCCCAGAATGGAAAAATCCGAGCCGGGGATAAGAAATCGTTTTTTAACCAATAATTTTATTTCTGAAAAATCTAAATCCTTGATATAACCTTTCCCTTGCCTTAGAGCTTGAATTTTAGTTTTATCTGTCTCTAAGCCATAACAATTAAAACCTTTCCTGGCAAAAGCCACTGCTAGAGGCAAACCCACATAACCCAAGCCCATCACCACCAGCTTGGCATTTTTTCCTTTAATTCTCATCTCCAGGTTTTTTTTCATTTTTAGCTCCTAAAATATATTTTTAATCAAAACTTATTCTTCCTTCCGGGTGATAAATCCAATTTTTCTGTAAAACCTTGCCATCTTAAACGCAAGCTTAATAAACTCCCAGTTCAATTTTCTCGTTCTTCGGGAAAACACCGAGATAAAAGTAGGCGGAACTCCGGATTGAGTTCTAATCAGGTATCTCCTTCTTAAGCCGAGAAGTTCCAAACTAACCAGGATTTTCCTCTTTAAAGAATCCTTGGCAAGAAGAGAAGTAATGTGAGTAAGCTTGGCTGGATAGAGGTTCAATGAGCCTATCCATAGTGCTTGAGCGGTTTCTTGGATTAAAGCCACCTGCTTAGGCGTTTCCTGACAAACCATCTTCCATAGCTCTGAACTATAGCCAAGTTTTTCCACCAAAAGAAAAGCCAGAACTCCTAAATGCTCTAATAAGCCACCTTGTTTGGAAAGTTTTATCACTCTTTGAAAATCTATTTTATATTTTTCTAAAAACATCGTTAGGTCTAAAAGGGTAATCCAGAAATAATTATAGTCAAAAAAATGATGAGCGCTCCCGTGATAAAAACATTTATAAAATTGAAGCTCCGGACTTGGAGCCTTATATCGCTTCCCCTGAAACTCTTGTTCCTGAATATCCTGAAAAATTGCCTCCACAATCTCAGTTCCTTTAGCCTGGTTGACCGGGCGAAAATTCCAGTGAAATTCCAAAAAAACCGAAAATGCAGGGTCTTTTTCCACCCTTCCTTTTAAGAAAAACATCTCCTCATACCACCATTTTTCTTCAAAATGGCCAAGCCGAATATAACCCAGCCCTTTTACCAATTCCCTTAATTCCTCTCTTTCTACTCCCTGCACCACAAAATCTAAATCCGCTAAATACCGCTCTGCAGAACTATACACACCGCTGATAATCAGTCCCCCTCCTTTAATCAAAGCCCATTTCAATTTAGGCTCTAATTCTTTGAGCTTGCTAACTACCTTGTCCAGCTCTTGAAACAAAAGCTTATTCCGAATTGCAATCAGATGATAATACTGTCTGAGTCTTTCTAACTCTGACTCTGGCAGGAACTTTTCCAGACCCGCTTTGGTTAATTTTGAATAAAACCCTCCCCCCACCTTCATCTCCATTAAAAAGTCAACTACTTGAGACCAGTGATTGATTGGCTCCAAAAGCTCAGTCCGAGAACCGCTCCCAAGAGTAAAAATCATCGCCTTTTCAATCTCTTTCTGTAATTGCTTCATCCCCTTGCTCATTCCTGCCTTAGCTTTAACTTTCTTATTTTATCATAAATTCTCTTTCTGGACTATATTCTCGGGTTCTTTTCTTCACAAGTTCAGGATGATTGTTGGCATAACAATACCAGTAAAGATGCGGATATAATCTGAGCAGAAGCCATATCATTATTTTAACCTCTTTTTTTATTTTTTAATTTTTTTCTATGCAAAAAGCGAAAAGTCTGATAAAATGAACTAAAACGCGAGGGAAATAATGGGGGAAAAATCAATCAACCGAATCCGAATCCAGCTTTTAGCAGAGTGCTTTGGGATAAGCGGAGTGGTGGTGCTGGTCACGGTCTTTTTACTCAAGCATGCCTTTCTGCTGGAGCCCAGAATGGTGATTCCCAGTATTATATGGGTGCTTATCATTCTCTCCACCACTGGCATTGCCCAGATTATTGGAAATGAAATCTGGCTTTTACCCATCCTTGCATGGCATTCCACTCACCTGCCGAGCAAAGAAGAGGAAAAAAGGGTTATCCCGGCTATTAAATTATTAATTCTGCTTTTCCTATTTTTGGTATTTCTTCTGATTATCGGAATTTTTCTAATCCGCCGGATTACCACCATCTCTCCGAAACAAGTCCTGAGCATTGGAGTAGTCGGGCTGGTGATGAGTATTGCTTTTCTCTTAAGTTGGTTTCTAATCAGAAGCCGACTCAGCTCCAAACTCAAAAGCTACCAGCTTAAAGACCTTCCTGCTTTGGAAATCGCTAATGCCTTTTTAAAGTTCCCTCTTAAATCCGCGGGACTTTCTTTGCTCCTTTGGCTCTATGCCGGCATTGCGCTTGGCTTCATCTTTTATTACCGAGTCGGGTTCTCTACCTCAGAAAGCTTTTTTATCTTAATTGTTGCCTTTGCTTGCGGGCTATTGGCTTTTCCCTTACAGTATTTATTGTTCAAGCAGACCCTTAGAAATAATTGGGAGCTTTTCTTAAATCAACAGCCTGAAATCGTAGAAGAAAAAACTCTTTTTCAGTTTAGCTTAAGAATTAAATTGCTCATCTATTTCAGCTCCTTAACTATCTTTGCCATCTCCATCTCATTTCTCTTGATTTATTCTAAAAGCCTGGAGATTATTAAAAATAAATCCGCGGAGCTTTATCAGACCCGACTCAAAGCAGAAATCGCTACTCTCCCGATTGCCCCTGAGCCCAAGGCTTTGGAAAAGTTCTTTCAACAAAATTCTGACCCAGAGGAAACTTATTTTCTTATCTCTACGGATGGTCAGATTTTATTTGGAGACCCTGAATCTTCCCTTACTGAAGAGCAGATAAGAGAAATGCTGAGCATAAATCAAGGCGTCTTCTCCAAAGTCCAGACCGCCAACATCATTGCCTTTCAGCTCCTTCCCCAAACTAATTTTATTCTGGGCAAAATCCATAGCGGAGAAAAATTAAAAAATGAAATAAAAAAACTCCAGCTACTTGCCTTAGGATTCATCCCGGTTATATTGGTGGTCTGTATTTTATTTGCTCTGCTCGCCTCCTTAGAGATTTTCTCTCCGATTCAGGCAATGGTCCGGGAAGCCAATTTAGTCGCTCAAAGAGATTTTGAAGACCGCGCCTTTCTTATCTCGGATGATGAGACCAATCAGCTGGCTGGAAGTTTTTACCAGATGAGAACCGCAATCAAAGGTTATGTTCTGCATCTGGAAGAGGTGATGACTAAAACTAAAGCGACCACCGCTCTGATTGATTCCACCACTCAATTGCTCTCTAATATCGCTAAAGAGCAAATTGAGGGCTCTTTGCTTCAATCCGCTTCTATGGAAGAAGCCCAGTCCAGCCTGCAAGAAATGGTGGTAATTATTAAACAATTGGAGGCAAAAAGCGAGAACATCAAAGGTTCTGCTCAAAAGACCTTTGAAGCCTTTAGGCAGGGCAAAGAAGTGCTTTTTGACGCCATCAACGCTGAAGACAGCGCCCAAAATCAGGTCAAAAAAATTCAACAAAGTATGGAACTCTTGGAGAGGCATTCCCAAAAAATCAAGGAAATCGTGGCAATTATTGAAGAGATTTCAGTCCAGAGCAATCTCCTGGCGCTTAATGCCCTGGTGGAATCCGCAGCCACCCCGGAGACCGGAAAAAGGTTCGCAGTGGTCGCTAATGAAATGAAGAAATTGGCAGATATGACCAAACAATTCAATGCCTCAATCGGAAGCATAATCAAAGATGTGATTAACGCCATTGCTCAAGCGATTAAAGCGACCCGAGAAGGAGCCAAATTAATGGATAAAAGCGCAGAGCTCGCCAATCAAGCGGGAGGCGCTTTTGAGCGCTTTTCTGAACTGATTGAACTCAGCGTTTCCACCAGCGAAGAAATCTCCAGCTCTATGAACCTCCAGGCTAAATTCAGCGAAGAATTTACTCAAAGCTTGGGCAGTATCCGGGTGGTGGCTGAGCAGGTCGCAAGCCGGGCAAAAGAGATTGAAAACTCCATAGAAAAATTACTCTCCTTGGAACAAGAGATGAAAACCCTGGTCGGCTTCTAACCCAAGAATAGCAAAAATTCTTCAAGCCTTAATGCTTGAGATAATTCTCCAAATCCCGAATCAGATTAAAATCAGTATCCTTGCTCTGAGCAAATCCACCGATTTCTATTTTCTCAAGCGCTAATTTATCCTGATTAAATTCCAGAAGAGCTTTCAAGATTGCCTGCTTCAAGCTCTCTGGAAGCCCCTTTTTCACCACCATCGGAGCGCCAGGAATAAGCTTGCTTCTCCAGAGGATATTAAACTGCGCGGGAGACGCTCCTAAAATTTTTACTGCTCTCATAAAATCTATATCATTGGTTGCGCCTATATCATAGTTCCCATTTTTCACCCCTTCTACTACCGCTAAATGACTGCCCGCCAGCTCGGTCCGGGATGCAAAATTAGAAATCGGCTCCTTCCGCTCCTTCAAGAAATAAACATTCGGCACCAAAAATCCAGAAGTGGAATCCGCATCCGGAAAGGCAAACACCTTGCCCCTTGCCTGCTCTAAACTTTTTATTCCAGACCGCTTGGAAGAAATTATAATTGCATAATAGCCCGGTTGTCCTTCCGGAGAAAGCTCCAGCGCAATCACCTCAGCACCGCTCAACCGATGAACCTCAATATAAGCAAACGGTCCCATATAACCAAGCTCTATCTGATTATCCCGAAATCCCTCAATCATCTCCAGAATATCTTTACAAACCCTAAAATCAATCTTGATTCCTAAAAATTTCTCAAGATGATTGACCAGAGGCTTAAATTTAGCCTCGGTCTCCTTCACCCCCACAAATGGAGCCGAGACCATCCGAATTCGCTTAGGCAAATTATTTTTAACCTCGGTCTCTGCTCTTAACTCAAATATGGCAAAAAAAGAAAACGCCAAAATCAATAATAAAAGCCTCTTCTGACTCTTTAAAAAATCCATTTTTTATGCCTTTTTGAAATATAACCCCAAAATCATATTAAAGCTAATCCAAATCAGCATTTATGTTTATTGCAAATTTTCAGAGAGATTTTGTCTCACAATTAGAGTAATAATTTTTTCCCTCTATTCAAATTTGCCAAAGCAAGCTCAGAATCGTAAAATTCTAAAATCACTTGTTAGCGGGGTGAAAGTTGGCAAAGGCTATTTTATTTGATTCAGTTATTTGCATTGGCTGTGGCGCCTGCTCCGCAGGCTGTAAGGAGACCCATCATCTTCCCGGTGAAGTCAATCCGCCAGAGCTGGACGGAGAGACCTTTACCATTGTCAAACAATTTGATGAAATTTTTGTCCGGGAATTTTGTCGGCATTGCCTAAACCCAGCCTGCGCAACCGCCTGCCCAGTGGGCGCATTGAAAAAAACCCAAGAAGGACCCGTGCTTTATGACCCGAACAAATGCATCGGCTGTCGCTATTGCTTTATTGCCTGTCCTTATCATATTCCTCGCTATCAATGGAACTTAACTCATCCTTTGGTGCGGAAATGCGATTTCTGTATCCATCTCTTAGAAAAAGGAGAAGAGCCAGCCTGCGCCCAAATCTGCCCCACTTCCGCAACCAGATTTGGAGAGCGAGAGGAGTTATTAAAAATTGCCCGAGCCCGGTTGCGAGAAAAACCCGAGCATTATTTCCCGCGCATCTTTGGAGAAGAAGAAGTTGGAGGAAGCTCAGTTTTGTTCATTGCTGACCGGGACCTGACTGAACTGGACTTGAGTATCCCGAAGATAACTGAGCCTTTGCCTAAGCTGAGCGCGCCTGCAATGAAAAGCGTGCCCAGAACCGCAATTGGCTTGGGAGCTATTTTTACCGGTCTCTGGTGGCTATTTAAAAGACGCAAGCGAGTCAAAGATACGGAAGGCGAATCAAAAACTGAGCAGGAATTTATAAAAGCAGAGGCTAAATTAGCCAGAAGCCCCTCCGCGCTTCTTGGCTATCTGCTTTTAGCCATAATTTTTCTACTCGGGATTTATGCCAGCTGGACAAGGTTCTCCAAAGGATTGGGCGCATCCACCAATCTCTCAGATGCGGTCCCCTGGGGGATATGGATTTGGTTTGACTTGAGCATCATCCCTTTGAGCGCAGGCGGATTTATCTTCTGCGCGCTTTTTTTCTTGCTGGGCTATCAGAAAATAATGCCAGTAGTGAGAGCAGGAGTGCTCTTAGCCTTCACTGGATATAGCCTGGCAATGCTCGGACTGATTTATGACCTTGGTCTTCCGCTTCATTTCTGGCATCCCTTAATTTATTGGAATTATCACTCGCCAATGTTTGAGGTTGCCTGGTGCTTGGCGCTTTATCTTTCAGTGCTTATGAGCGAATTGAGCATCCCAATAACTGAAGGCTGGAACCTGAAAAGGCTTAATACATTTCTTCATAAATTCTGCGTTCTGCTCGCGATTTTAGGTGCAACCCTTTCTATCCTTCATCAATCCTCTTTGGGAACTGTATTTTTGCTTGCGCCAGAAAAAATTCATCCGCTCTGGTATTCATCCTGGCTACCAGTTTTATTTTTATTCTCCTCATTCCCAGCTGGAATCGGATTCCTGTTCCTTCTTCTCTCCCTAACAGAAAAATTTGGAATCTGGAAAATTCCAGAGAGCATCATCAAAATTTTGGGCAAAATGCTTTTAGCCTCGCTGATAATTTATTTTATGCTACTTCTGGCTGATTTTATCCACGCTCAAAAATGGACCCAGCTCATAGGCAATTTTTATATCACCATCTGGTTCTTTATGGAGATGATTCTATTGGTTCTCGCTCCGATGATTTTTCTCTCATTCCAAAAAATAAGGGAAGCTAAAACCGGGTTGCTGGCTTGCTCGGTTCTGGTCTTCTTGGGCTTGATTCTCAACCGTCTGAATGTGACCATCATCGGATTTTTAATGCAGAGCAATGCCCATTACTTCCCGAGCTGGCAGGAGATTATTATTATGCTGATGCTTATCCTTGTCGGCGCCTTCTCCTTCCTCCTCCTCTCCCAAAAATTGCCAATTTTACAGAAAAAGAAGTAGACCTTATTGTTTGCTATCTTTTCTGTTTAAACTTGGACTGTATTTTTTGATTAGATATTTTTCCATTTCAAATCTTCCAAAATTCACGACCATTGCCTTGATTTTGCATTCATTAAGATATTTAGTTACAGAGACATCTTCTTTTTCATTAAAGTATCTTTTCTTTTTATTTTTCTCCTTTAATTTATATCCAAGAATTTCTGTGCCCACGTGTCGCCGTAAAGCAGAAAAATAAGTTCTGGTGCTATGGGTTCGCCACCTTTCATTTATATCAGAACTTTCGCCAATATAAATTAATGCCCCCTTGCTTTCAAATACGCTGTAAATACCTGGCAAATTAGGAAGATTTGCCTCAGACCAATTAATAGGAACTGATTTATTGAAAATATTTTCTCCATCAATCAATATTTCTTTACTGGCATTTTGAACTTTATCCCATAGCTCTGGTTTGAATTTTGATATTACTTTTGTCCTTTTGCCCACCTCAAATTTATTTAGTTTTGTAGGAATATTCACAATGCCAAATTCTTCCAGTTCCTTCCTGCCAATGGCTGTTTCAATAAATTTTACTGAAAATTGGCTAATAGGTATTGATTTCTCATCCTTTCTAAGGGTCTTTAGATAACTTTTATAAAATGTTGAGCTTTTTTCCTTGAATTGCTGGCTAATTCTTTTATTAAGGTTATCAGCCTCTCCGATATATAAATAATCCTTGTTCAACCAAATAAGGTAATTACCTGGTTTATGACTTACTACCTCTTGCCATTTTTGAGCTGGTGCCATTTTCAAAATGTTAAGCCCTTCTGAAAGAATCTCATCAGAATTGGTTTGGCAAAAATCCCAATTAATTTTTTCCATTTGATCACCCCTTGGTTGGACTTACCTCCATTCCACCCTATTCTTTAGGTACAATCTCATAATTTGATATTTGCGAAAGGAGGTTTTCCATATGTATTTCAAAAATAAATAATTAGTTGTTCTTCTAAATCTTTTGGGTCTTCCCTATCCAATGCTTTCCAAGCAATTTTTAGTTCATAACAATCTGATAATTGCCAAATATACCTTCCCCCAAAATGTCCTACATTTTTCCCTTTACCAAAACTCAAATAATCATATATTCTCTTCCTAAGGTTGGTATTTGATGTTAAATCTGCTTTTCCAATATAGAGAACATAAGCATTTTCAACCCAGGCATTTTCCAGCTTTTGAATTGAAACTGTGGGATTCTTTCTCTTGTGAAATCCACCCTTACTTTTAGATTCAAAAACTGGTTTAGTAAGCGTTTCTCTAAATACAATGTAGACACCTTTAGTTTTAGGAATTTTAATGCATTTATTGTTGTAAAGATCATTCACACTTTCAAACCCCAAAAAACCATATTCCACCAAACCCCCTTTTGTAAAGTCCATATTATTTTCCCTCCCTTTCTTTTTGATTTTATTATACACCCAACTAATGACAAGGGTGGTCAATTATTGAAATTTTTTCTTATTATACTAAAAGGGGAAATAATAGCGCCCGAAATAATACCAGCCCACATCAATAGTGTCAGACTACGCATGGTTAGGCAGGGATTCAAAAAATTACTTGAATAAATCCATTTGCCGGACTTTTGGTTTTTGGGGGAGGGGGGATGGTTTGAGGAGGTCTTTCAGGTCTTCGCTGATTCTGGTGAGGAACCGGGAGGGGGCTTGCTCTGAGATTTTTCCGAACAGAGGTCGGTTTTTAGCTCGGGTGAGATAAAGGAGAGATTTGGCGCGGGTCATTGCAACATAAAAAAGTCTTGCCTCCTCATTTAGCTCCTCATTGGTTTTTGCCGAGATATGCGGAATTATCCCTTCCTCACAGCCAGCTAAGAACACCACCTCAAACTCCAATCCTTTTGCGGAATGAATGGTGAGGAGCGAGACCCGGTCTGCGCTTGGGTCATAAAAGTCCTGCGCGCTTGCTAAACTGAGCAGTTCCAGAACCTGCGAGGGGCTTTTGATAATCTCTAACCTTGCCTTCCGAGCGACTAGCTCTAAAACCAGCTCCTTGATTCTCTCCTTTTCTATTTTTTCTTCATCGGTTTCATTGGTCAGAGAAAAAATTTTATCAATTACCTCAAGCGGATTAAGCCATTGCGCGTTTTCCAAAAGATGTAATAAAATTTTTGCTGGTTCTCCAGATTTTCTCTGCTCAAGCCAGTTTTTAAGCTCCTGGATATTTTTTGGGAAAACTTGCTCTTTGGGAAAAATTTCTTTAAGCGCGAGTTTAAAGATAAATTTAGTGGCTCTTCCAGAAAGAATTGATAAAAGCCAGAGAGAGAATTTATAAAACCTATTTTGAATTGGGGACTCGGAAAGAAGCTGATAAGGAATGCCCAGCCGGGAGAACGCCTCAACTAAAGCTGGAATCTGGGCATTGGCTCTGAACAGCACTGCGAGCTCACCAAAACTTTTTACGCTTACTTCTTCCCCGCTTCTGGCTCTTTGAGAATCAAAAGAAAAAAATCCCACCCCTCCAATCAGCTTTTCAATCTCTGAGACGATAAATTCCGCCTCTGCGCGGTCAGTTGCCAGCTCAATGGTTTTTAACTTTGCGCCTTGAACCCCTGATTTTATCCTGCCAGTTTCGGAATCAGGAAGCGCTTGATAAGACGCTTTAAGAATCTGCTCACTCAAGCGGAAGCATTGCTCTAATTCTATAAATTCTGCATTTGGATAGTCTTTTATAAACTGTTCAAAAAATTTTGAGCTTGCCCCTCGGAAGCCATAAATCGCCTGGTTCGGGTCCCCTATCACTGAGATAGTTCCACTTTCTCCCACCAATTTTTTCTGAATTTGATACTGACTATAATCCAAATCCTGATACTCATCCACAAAAATATATTTCCAGCGGTTGCGAATTTGGTCTGCGGATTCTTTGCGCTCCAGAATTTTGACCAAGCGAAAACTCAACTCCTCAAAGTCCAAAAGCCTTTCCTTCTCAAGCCTATCCTGATAGCGTTGATAGACCTCTGGAAGCCATTCTGGATACTCTGGATTTCCTTTTATTTCCTCTGGCGAAATCAAGTTTATTTTTGCCTTGCTTATCAGCTTGAGCGCTTGAGCTAATTTAGCACCGCTGAATTCAGGAAAAAGCTCTTTTAACAATTTTTCTCTGGCAAGCTCATCCAGAAGAGAGAGCCTCTCTTTATCTCCCATCAATTCCTGAATTAGCCTATAAGCCAGGCTATGGAAGGTGCTTACCCAAATCCGCTCTGCTTTTTCTCCAATCAACCCTCGGAGTCTCGCCTGCATCTCCTCTTTGGCTTTATTGGTAAAGGTCAATGCTAAAATCTCCTCTGGATTGGCAATCCCGGTTTCAATCAAATAGGCGATGCGGTGGGTTAAGGTTCTGGTCTTGCCTGTGCCCGGACCGGCCTTGATTAAAAGCGCTTTTGCTTTGGACTCCACTGCTTTTCTTTGAATAGAACTCAAACCAAGAAGTGATTGGTAAGGCACAGATTGGGTTTCTGAAAAAAAATTCTGCTCTGCTTCAATAGGTTTTTGCTCAAGCTCTTTTTCATCTGAATTCAATCCAAATTCTAAGGCGGTCTTATCTCTTTCAGATTTTTTGACTTGCTCTGGCAACCGAAAAAATCCTTCTTGAGCGCTTTTCAGCTTTTTAAATTCCCCCTCTTCAAACACCTTGATTCTGCCATATTCCCCATCAAAACCGGGCTGGACAATCACCTTCCCAGCTCTCATTCGCTCAATTGCCAGAGCTAAAAGCGGAAACTCCTTCTCAATCTCTTCAATTGGCGCGTTCAGCAAAATTTTTAATTCTGCGCCTAACTTGCTCACCAATCGGAAATACTCTCTCTCCACTGCCTTTGCCTGAGAAGAACTTTCCAGTATCTCTCCAATTATCTCCGCAAGCGGAATCAAACTAACATATCCCCGAGACCACTCAGGCTTTTTTGGCTCAATTCGGTCCGAAAGCTCCTCTACTCGGTTCATCACGCCGATGGTCAAAGGCTTCTGGCATTTGGGGCAGATACCTTTATAGGCTTTGGTCTCCTTGGGAGAAAAGCAAATCCCGCATTTACGATGCCCGTCAAAATGATATTTTCCTTCCTCTGGAAAAAACTCAATTGTGCCCAAATAGCCTTTTTCCGGAAACCGAAGCGTGTTGATGATTTGATAATAATCCAGCTCAGAGTCAAATAAACAAGCCTCTCTTGCCAGGTTCTTGGGAGAATGCGCATCTGAATTTGAGACCAGGACATATCTATCCAAACTTGAGAGCCTACGGTTCATAGCCGGGTCCGAGCTTAAGCCGGTCTCTAAGGCAAAAATTTCTTTAGTCAAATCCTCAAAGCACTCCTCAAGAGCATCAAATCCACTCATTGAGCCAAACAAGCTGAACCAGGGAGTCCAGATATGGGCAGGAATCAAAACCGCGTTTTTATCTGTCTCTAACAAAATCTCTAAAAGGTTTTTAGAATCAAGCCCTAAAATCGGTCTGCCGTCTGAGGCAAGGTTGCCAATTTTAGAAAGCCTTTTAGATATAGCTAAAGCGCTTTCAGGGCTGGGCGCTAAAATCAAATGATGAAGTTTGCGCACCGCGCCTGCTTTTTTGTAGATGCAACTGATTTCAGTGGTGAAAACGAACCGAACCGACTTTAAATCCTTTGGAAGCAGACGATTGTTAATCAGATATTTGTCCTTTAATTGATAAAGTCCTGGCTCCTTTGGCTCTAACTTTTCCTTCAATTCTTGGAACCATCTCGGATGAGTGAAATCGCCGGTGCCTATTATGCTCAGCCCTTTTATCTTTGCCCAATAGTCAATCTCCTCCGGAGATAATTCTTTACTGGTGGCGCGAGAATATCGGGAATGAATGTGAAAGTCCGCGATTAGCTTCATTGGCTTAAGCTTATTTTAGTAGAGCACAAAAGCTTGTCAATACCATTTAATCGCTTTTTACTCTCTCTACCGCCTGTTTCCAGCCTTGATATAACCTCTCCCTTTGTTTCTTGTTCATCGTCGGCTTAAACACCGCATCCACTTCCCTCAATTTTTTCACCACGCTGGTATCTTTCCAAAGCCCCACTCCCAGTCCAGCAAGATAACCCGCGCCTAAGGCAGTGGTCTCTACCATTTTAGGGCGATTGACTGGAATTCCGAGAATATCTGCCTGAAACTGCATTAGAAAATTATTCCGACTGGCTCCACCATCCACGCGGAGCTCCTTGATTTTCCTCCCCAAATCCTTTTCCATTGCCAGTAAAAGGTCCCGGGTCTGATAAGCAATGCTCTCCAATGTTGCCCGGACAATATGGGCATAATTTGCGCCTCTGGTAAGTCCTAAAATAGCCCCCCTTGCTCTCATATCCCAGTAAGGCGCGCCCAAGCCCACAAACGCAGGCACAAAATACACCCCTGCGGTATCTGGAACGGTTTTAGCGATTTCTTCGGTTTCATTTGCGCTTTTAATGATTTTCAATTGGTCTCTAAGCCACTGCACTGCTGCGCCAGTGATAAAAATAGAGCCTTCCAGGGCATAAGCTGGACCGCCTTTTGGGTCGCAGGCTAAAGTGGTCAATAAACCAGATTTGGACTGAACAAATTTATCCCCAAGATAAGTGAGCATAAAGCAACCTGTGCCATAAGTGTTTTTAGCAAGTCCTTTTTCAAAACAGGCTTGACCAAAAAGCGCGGACTGCTGGTCCCCAGCAACTCCAGAGATAGCAATGCCCGAAGGCAGTTCCGGGCACGCGGTATATCCAAAAATTCCTGCGCTGGGAAGAACCGAGGGAAGAATTGGAGATGGTATATCTAAAATCGCAAGCAGTTCCTCATCCCACCCTTTTTTCACAATGTTAAAAAGCAAGGTTCTACTGGCATTGGTATAGTCAGTCGCAAAAGCCTTGCCCGCAGAAAGTTTATAAATCAGCCAGGAATCAATGGTGCCAAAGGCAAGCTCCCCAGCGCTCGCTCTCTTTTTCGCTCCCGGAACATTCTTAAGTAGCCAATGGAGCTTGGTGCCAGAAAAATACGCGTCAACCACCAGGCCGGTTTTTTTGCAAAAAGTTTTTTCATAGCCTTTTTTCTTCAGGTTTTGGCAAATCTCCGCAGTCCTTCTGCATTGCCAGACAATCGCATTGTAAATCGGCTTTGCGGTTTTTCTCTCCCAAAGCACTGTGGTCTCTCTTTGATTGGTGATTCCAATCCCAGCAATGGAATTAGGAGAAATGCCCGAATTAGCAATTGCTTGATTTATCACCTTAACCGTCACCTGCCAGATTTCCTCCGGGTTATGTTCCACCCAGCCGGGCTTGGGAAAAATCTGGCTAAACTCAGAATAGGCGCCGGTAATGATTTTTCCTTCTCGGTCAAGAATAATCGCTCTGGAGCCGGTGGTCCCTTGGTCTATGGAAAGGATATAATCTCCACTCATTTTTCTCCTCCTTAAAATAACTTGTTTGCCAATTTATAATTGAGTTAGAGAAAAGTCAATTGCGCTCTTGGGCTTTAAAAGTCCAAGTGGAGTTGGTTAAAAACCGAGAAACAGTGGTTAAAGTTGACAGCCGGGTTTAATCGCTTATACTTTTAGCAAAGTCCCCATCGTCTAGCCAGGTCTAGGACACAGGGCTTTCAATCCTGCAACGCGGGTTCAAATCCCGCTGGGGACAATAAATAGAATCTCAGATTTCAAATCTCAAATTTCATCCCGTCCGCGCAATGAGAGAGGGGACAGATTTCAAATTTTAGGTGAACTGCTTTATCCATTTCTGGTTTGAAAATTCTCTGCACTTTTTTCAAAATCCCAGATAACTTAATGTTGACAATTGGGACAATAAAAACTACTCCTATTTCCTATTTTGGCTCTTCTTATTATTCCTCGGCACCGATGACATTTCTGGTTTTCTCTGCCATACACCCGAGGCTGATAATCCCCGGTTAAGCCCTCACTGGTCTTATAGTCCTGAATCGTGCATCCAATTTTTTTTATCGCCTCTTTTAACGCTTTTTTTATCGCCTTGACCAGCTCCATAATTTCCTTTTGACTCAAATTGCCCGCGGGTCTTAAGGGAGAGATTTTTGCGAGATAACACGCTTCATCAGAATAGATATTCCCTAATCCACAAGCAATCCGCTGGTCTAAAAGCAGAGATTTAATTGTCGCCTTCCGATGAACTAACTTTTTTGCGAGCCATAACGGATTGAAATTTTTGCTCAATGGCTCGGGCCCTAATCGCGCTAACCCCTTAAGCATAAAAGAATCATTATTTCCTATCAGCGCAACTCTTCCAAATCTCCGAGGGTCTTGAAAAATCAGCTTGAACTCCTTAAAATATAATTCCAGATGAGTGTGTTTATCTCGCTTAAAATCTGGCTCTTTAAGCAAAACATTTCCACTCATTCCTAAATGAATCACCAGCGCTTTGCCATCATCCAGTCTGAACAAAAGATATTTCCCCCTGCGACTAATTTTTTTTATCCTTTTTCCTCGAATTTTTTTGGGCAAAGAATTTCTTTGCTTATAATCTCTGAAAACTAAAGAATCGGGCATTAGCCTAACTCTCTCTATGGTTTTTCCTAAAATTTTTGGGCGGAGCTCGCATTTTATCGTTTCAACCTCTGGCAATTCCGGCATTTTTAACCCCCAATCCTTTCCGCCAATTTCGCCCAGCCCTCTAAATCTATCTCTTCTGCCCGAGAACTAAAACCAATCCCAGCTTGCAGAAGAAGCCTCTCCACCTCTTCTGAATTTAATCCCCAACCCGAGCCTAACAGCGCATTTTTTATGGTCTTTCTTCTCTTTGAAAAACCAGCTTTAACCATTTTTTTGAAATTATTGTAATCTGGAACTTGAACTCTGGGATTTTCTAAAATCATAAACCGAACTAATGCAGAATCTACCTTTGGCTTGGGCAAAAACGATGAGCGCTCAACACAAAATAAAATGCTCGGCTCAGAATGGAACTGAGCAATAATTGATAAAATGCCATAATCCCTGGTTTTAGGTTTAGCTACTATTCGCTCCGCAACCTCTTTTTGGAGCATAAGATAAAGCTCTATGAAAATTCCTTTAGCCTCCAGTAGCCTGAAAATCACCTCAGTTGCGATATTGTAAGGAAGATTAGACACCACCTTGAGCCTTTTTCCTGCTTGCTGAAGTAGGTGGAGCTCCATTCTTAAAATGTCCCCTTCAATTATTTCCAGATTTTTATACGGAACCTCATTTTTAAGAATTTTTACCAGCTCCTTTGATTTCTCAACTGCAATAACTTTCCCTGCCTTTTCCACCAAATACTTGGTAAGATTGCCCAGCCCTGCTCCTATCTCCAGGACATAATCCTCCCGGGAAAGAGAAGCGACCTGAACCATCTTTTTAAGGATATTCTCGTCAATCAGAAAATGCTGCCCCAGGGACTTTTTTGGCTGGTAGCCATATTCTCTCAAGACCCGACTTGTGGATTTCATCCCCAGTTCTCTAATCCCAAGACCGCCCGAGCATCCAAACGCAGATTATCCTGAATCCCCCTTTTTAGCTTCTCCTCTCCCACCAAAGCTATCATTCCTGCATTATCTGTGCAAAGCCGAGCAGATGGGACCAATAATTTAATCCTTTTTTTCTGCGAAAATTCTGAAAAAGCCTCTCTCAATCTGGTATTGCTCGCTACGCCTCCACTCAAAACGATTCGGTCTATTTTAAACCGCTCTACCGCTCTACCTGCCCTTCCTAACAATCCCTGCACCACTGCCTCTTGATAACTCGCGACTAAATCCGCTAAAGCGGATGGACTATCCTTAAGCTCTGGATGATTCTTAACATAATGCAAAAGCGCGGTCTTGAGGCCAGAAAAGCTATAATCAAACTTATTTTTCTTGGTAAAAGCTATTGGAAAAGAAACCGCTTTGGAATTACCCTGTTTGGAAATCCGGTCTATCTCCTTTCCCCCTGGATAAGGCAAGCCTAAAAGTTTTCCAGCCTTGTCCAGCGCCTCCCCCGCGGCATCGTCCAGAGTTTGTCCCAAAACCTGATACCGCCCCCAATCCTCTACCAGGCAAAGGACAGTATGACCACCGCTCGCAATCAATCCCAAAAACGGATATTCTATCTCTTTATTCTCTAAAAAAATCGCAAATAAATGTCCCTCCAAATGATTCACCCCAACCAGCGGAAGATTCCTACTGAAGGCGATTGCCTTTCCCACGCCCAATCCCACCAACAGACAAACCACTAATCCCGGCCCCCGGGTCACCGCTACTGCTTGTATCTCATCTAACTTAACTCCTGCCTTTTCCAGCGCAGAATCTATTACCCAAGTAATCACCTCTATATGCCTTCTTCCAGCCAGCTCTGGCACCACCCCGCCAAATTTTTTATGAATCTCATCCTGAGACGCAATCACATTGGAGAGTAGCCTCTGCTCCGAGACCACCCCGGCTGAGGTCTCATCACAACTGGTCTCTATCCCTAAAACCAACATTGTAAATAAGATAACCGAAGCCAGGGATTAAGTAAAGATTTGCCCAGTGTATAAAATCAATTAAAATGAATGGTTATGAAATGCAAAATCTGTGGAGGGTCTGCAAGCATCAAGCTGGAATCTCACAACCTGAAAATCTGTGAGAAGGATTTTTTAAAATTCTTTGAGCGAAGGGTAGAAAGCACAATTAAAGAATATAAAATGTTCACCCCCAAGGAGCGGATTTTAGTTGCGGTCTCTGGAGGGGTGGATAGTCTTATCCTATGGGAGGTGCTTTTAAGACTGGGCTATCAGGTGGTCGGCTATCACCTGAATTTAAATATCCCCAATGCCTCAGAGCCAGCTCTGGAAAAAGTCCAAGCCTTTGCTAAAGATAGGAACCGAGAATTGATTATTGAAAACCTCTCTGAAATTTTAGTCGCCAGTCTTGAACAGGCAAGCAAAATAATGAGAAAGCCAACCTGCTCGGTCTGCGGGATGCTCAAACGCTATCGCTTCAACCGAATCGCTTGTGAAAAAAAATTTGATGTGGTCACAACCGGGCATCATTTAGACGATGAATCCGCGACCTTACTCGGAAATATCCTCCACTGGCAGGAAGGATACTTAGCCCGCCAGTTCCCAGTGTTAACCGAAAGAGAAGGGATGGCAAGAAAAGTCAAGCCTCTGGTTTTTGTCAGCAAAGAAGAAATTGAAATTTATGCAAAAGTCCGGCAGATTGATCTCATCCGTTCCGCCTGCCCCTATTCCAAAGGCGCCACCAGTATCATCTATAAACAAATCATCAATCAGCTGGAAAAAGAAATGCCCTCCACCAAAATCTTCTTCCTCAAAACCTTCTTCAAAAAATATCAGTCCAGATTCAAAGAAGATAAAATACTCTCAAACCAACTTAAACCCTGTTCCCAATGCGGATACCTTACGATTGCAGAGTTGTGCGGTTTCTGCAGTCTGAAAAATAAACTTAAGGAAAAAGGAATATAAAACCAGATAAGGCTTTTTAAAAATTCAAAAGATAAAGCGCTCCGCCCACCAAAAGTCCAAAAATTAAGTTCAAAATTTTTATTAAAACCGAATCCCGAACCGTATAAGATAATAAGGGAAGCATCTGATGCCCGTCCTGAACAAAGCTGGAAGTGAAAAGAATACTAAAAGGAATCAAGCCATCCGCATAAAGAAACACAAAAATCAGATGCGGTCCACTTTGTGGAATAATTCCGACCAATGCGCTGAGCAATAACACCCAGGAAAGATGCGCCTTTATAAAACTCTCCAAATCCATCCGCTCCAAAAACAAAGCAATAATTAAAATCGCGAAAAAGCTCCAGAGAAAAACTTTCCAGATATGTCTCTTAAAAATATGTTCCAAGATATGCTCCTCAAGATAATGGTCTGGCACCACCAAGAAGATGAATAAGCTAAACCCGAGAAAGCTAATCATCAATATCTTTTCCCAGCCTTGTTCCCCAATCACCCCTGCGGAAAATAAAACCAAGAGCAAAAGGTTAAAGCCAATTAAAAGGTATCTGGTAAGTCTCCAATTGGGAAATTGTAAAGCTACTTTTGGCTCAAAACAGCTACACTCTTCTTGGTGAAGATGAGATAGCTCGCACTCCGGGCAAGGCTCTAACTCACGCCAGCCAAAAACCCCATCCGCAACTCTCGCAAAAACCACCCCGCAAATAAATAATAATCCGAAAAGCAATAGCACATCTTTGGGAAATTTACTTAACATAATAAACGCCTCATCCCCGCTTCCCGCTATCATCACCCCGGCCACCGCGCCAAAACTAACCAGCCTTCTTATATAAAGGGAAACCACCAAAAAACCTCCAGTACAGCCCGGAATCACCCCTAAAGCGCTGGTTATCAAATACTGCCTCCAGCGGTTTTTGCCAATAATCTGCTCCAGCCTTCCCTGAGTGTATACCTGAACCCAGTCCACTACAGTCATCATCACAAACACGAGCACCGTAACATTAACCGCCTCTAAAAATACCCCCCAAACCTCTTTCAAAACCTCAACCATTTTTCTTTTATAATATAATTCGCCTCTCTGCTCCGGGCAAGTCATTATATAATAAGCAGCTATAATTTTAGAAAAAGACTTGACAAACTGCAAATAATCATTATAATTGAAAATGGCAACCATTATGAATAAGGAGAGAAGAAGATGCCCCGAACCCCAGGAATAGGACCTAACTGGTGGGTTGGAAGATTTAGAGGATGTGGTTATAGGCTGACCATCCCCCGGGAGGCGATTATAGATATTTTAAGTAAAACCAGCGAGCATTTGAGCGCAGAGGACATTTATCTTGCGGTTCACAAGGTTTATCCGAATATCGGCTTGACCACGGTTTATCGGACTTTAGAATTGCTGGTTCAACTTGGTTTGGTGGTCAAATTTGACTTTGGAGATGGCAGGGCAAGGTATGAATTAACAGAAGGACCAAAAGGCAGACTCCACCATCATCATCTGATCTGCGCCAATTGTGGAAGAATTATAGATTATACTGATTTTATTGATGAGGAGCTTGAGCTACTTCGGAAAACCGAAAAAGGGCTTGAGAAAAAATTTAATTT